>Ga0325401_1001002_pt1 | contig 22847 bp, 15 predicted proteins | sample PopdelMetagenome_FD_205666 | JGI IMG/M metagenome (GOLD analysis project Ga0325401, IMG submission 205666) | Populus deltoides microbial communities from Bellville, Georgia, United States - Xylem-PdKOR-R2 | ecosystem: Host-associated > Plants > Phyllosphere > Stem > Wood/Secondary xylem | place... | reverse complement strand
CCGAGAAAACCTTCATGAGAATTCTAGATCCTTCCATGTCCACCTCCTCTCAGTCCCTTTTAAATCCCCAAAACCAAAAAATCAGAAACAATATTATAGGAATCCTCCATAACAACAAGAATAATATATTTCTACTATCTACCCCTCCCACCAATCAAATCTCCACCGTCCATTCTTTCTTTCCCTTAAATACACGGATCTGACATACGCTCAACCCCTCTCTGTCTCGCCGTCTCTCTTGTTGCTCTCCGTGATAAAATAATCTAACCATCTGTACGTTATTTTTCCTTCCACAAGTTTCAATCTTTATAGTATTTCTAGTTTCTCAATCTTAACTTTGCATATGGGTTGTTTTTATTTCTCGCATAGATTCGATCTTTACAGTGTCTTAGCTTCTCGGCCTTGATTCTGCATCTGGGCACTTGTTATTATTTTAGAAAGATTCAATCGTTATAGAATTACTGGATTCTCGATCTTGATTTTGATTCTGGGTACTTGTTATTTTTTCAAAAAAGTTTCCTTTCTTGCTATTTTGTCCAGATTCTTGATTTTTGTGTGTGTTTATCACATTGATCTTGATGGGTTTTGTTGGTCATGCAGGATTTTAATTGATATAAAAAAATGTTTGGGAGAGCACCAAAGAAAAGCGACAACACCAAGTACTATGAGGTTCTTGGAGTCTCAAAGAGTGCTTCACAGGATGATCTAAAGAAGGCTTATAGGAAAGCAGCTATCAAGAACCATCCTGACAAGGGCGGTGATCCTGAAAAGGTATATCTTTTCTATTAAATTGACTTGAAGGGTTGCTTGTGGTTGTATTCGGGTGGTTTTGGTTCCTGTTGACTGTGAGTTTTAATTTGGCCAGATTGACTGCAGATCAAGCGTCTTATTGGGTCATTATGGTTGTAGACAATGCTTATAAGAAATTGGGTTGTGGTTTGCTTTTATAATCTATTGTTCTTAGGCTTATAAAGCACTTGATCTTTGGACAGTTTGATATCAGCCAATAGCTTACATTATATGGTTTCTAATGGAATTTGTGTTAAGCATTAACAAATCATTTATAACGTTGAAGTATAACTTGGAGAGTAGTGTTATTTGATTTTTTGTTTTCAAGTCATTGTAATTGTACTTGTGCCTTGTAGTTCAAGGAGTTGGCACAAGCATATGAGGTTCTGAGTGACCCTGAGAAACGTGAGATATATGATCAGTATGGAGAGGATGCCCTCAAGGAAGGAATGGGCGGCGGCGGCAGCGGCGCCCATGATCCATTTGATATCTTCCAATCCTTCTTTGGTGGTGGTAATCCGTTCGGTGGTAAGTTTTCTGACTAATATTTTGGTTTGAATCACAAGAGCATGCAAAAGTTGGAAAAACTTTTTGATCACATTGGACCTAAACAAATTCTTTTGTCTAGGTGGTGGTAGCAGCAGAGGCCGAAGGCAAAGGAGGGGCGAGGATGTGATCCATCCCCTTAAAGTTTCTTTTGAAGACATTTATAATGGCACATCCAAGAAGCTTTCTCTTTCACGCAATGTAATCTGCTCCAAGTGCAAGGGGTTAGTGTGTGCATAGACTGCGCAGCATGTTGTGGCATGCCGAGCATTTTTCTCTCTTTCTTTCTTTTCTTTTGTGCGTTTTGCAGCTGACATTGGTTGTTTCATGTGAAATTTTGCAGTAAAGGTTCTAAGTCCGGAGCATCATCAAAATGTGCTGGCTGCCAAGGTTCTGGAATGAAGGTCTCCATAAGACACCTTGGTCCTTCTATGATTCAGCAAATGCAGCATCCCTGCAATGAATGCAAGGGTACGGGCGAGACAATTAATGATAAGGACCGTTGCCCTCAATGCAAGGGTGAAAAGGTTGCCCAGGAGAAAAAAGTTTTGGAAGTAGTTGTTGAGAAGGGCATGCAAAATGGGCAGAGGATAACGTTCCCTGGAGAAGCTGACGAGGCAGTAAGTCGCACCACTCTTGAATGGATACTTTTGTTGTTTTTGATTAATATCCTTTACTACCCTGCCCGAGTGCGTGCATTTTCATTGTTCTGTGTTTTATGTGCAGCCTGACACTGTTACAGGGGACATCGTCTTCGTCCTACAGCAAAAGGATCACCCTAAGTTTAAGAGAAAGGGTGATGACCTATTTGTTGAGCACACCCTGTCTCTTACTGAGGCACTCTGTGGCTTCCATTTCGTCTTGACCCATTTGGATGGAAGGCAGCTCCTGATAAAATCTCAACCTGGGGAAGTAGTCAAGCCTGGTAAGTGCCATACACTTTCATGTTTTCTTTGTTGTTAGTACTAGATTTGGCAATCGAGAATTCATCTCAGCTGATAACATGGTACTGATGTGGACTATGTCTCTGCTTTTCTGAATTCTTTTTCCTTGCACAGGACAGACAGACAACCCTTTCACTGTCTTTATATTTTTTTTAAAAATGGAAAACTTCCTTTTGCTCGATCTGCATCGAGCTCACTAACTAAATTTCTGGATCTTCTGTCTCTCCAATTCCTGGATTTTTGGGTGAATTTATTTGTAGTATTGGCTAAAGAATGTTGCAGGCTAGTCCTATTTTTATTGATCATCTGAACATTTTAAGATTTGAGCTGTTATGTGATTTTGTTCCTCAAAGTTGGGATTCTAATTGTTAATAGCTGGTAATTTATGGCTCTCTTATTTGGTTTTGTCCCAGATCAATTCAAGGCTATAAATGATGAAGGAATGCCAATGTACCAAAGGCCATTTATGAGAGGGAAACTCTACATTCATTTCAGTGTTGATTTCCCAGATTCCCTGTCTACTGATCAGTGCAAGGCCTTGGAGGCTGTGCTTCCTCCACGAGCCTCTGTTCAGCTGACTGACATGGAGCTTGATGAATGCGAGGAAACTACTTTACATGATGTGAACATAGAGGAGGAGATGAGGAGGAAACAGCAACAACAGGCCCAAGAAGCGTATGATGAAGATGATGAAATGCCTGGTGGTGCCCAGAGGGTGCAATGTGCTCAGCAATAATCACTGAAATAGGGATGACAGTGATTTAAGAGAACTGAATGTGATTTGACAACAAATTATTTAGACAATTATTTAGACTACCTAGTTTCTTGTATGAATATTTATGTTCGCAGAGACTGATAATTGCTTAGTGTTTGAACCTTTGATAAATCTCGAAGAACAGGTACTTCCAATTTCTGAACCTTTGATAGATCTCCAAGAACAGGTACTTTCAATTTCATTTCGGTGTAATTTTACTTGAATTCCGAATATATAGTTTGCCATGTATCTTGTTTTTGGATCGGCCATAGATAGATAACTTCGAATTCAACTATTGGAACGTTGATATGTAGTTGGAAAAATTTGACATAAATTTTTTTTATTTTAATGGTCTAAATTAGTGTCAATAACAAGTGTTTTTCTTTTCTGTCAGATTCTGGCTATTTTTTTTTTCTCTTTCAATCAGACATTAAAAAATAACAAAAATAAATTTTTGTATCAAAATAACAAAAATAAATTTTTGTATCAAAACAAAAATAAATTTTTGTATCAAAATAACAAAAATAAATTTTTGTATCAAAATATAATATTTCAAAACATATCGTACATCACTTATATTTACCGTGTTTTTTATTTCGGTTATTATTATTTTTTTTTAATTCTATTCTTTTTAATCCTATTTTATCATAAAAATTTAAAATTAATTGTTCTTCTTCATCACTTGAAAATAAATTTGAAGAACAAAACTAAAAAAAAAAAATTTTACATGGGACAAATACATAGCGAAAATCCCACACGATTTTAATATACAATTAATAAACAGGTAAATCCCTTGACGGGTCACCTCACGCCCCCGCTGTAGTTTTCACTTGCGGGTCTCCTTTGTTGCCGCTTTCCTTGACCTATTCGTTTAGGATACTCACTAGCCTTCATCCTTGGTGATTTGCAATAGCCGCCGTGGTTAGGCCTGTTGTTTCAGTTGGTTGTTGGCATTGTGGCGCTGTTGTATGCTTGTGGAAAAATAAGTAAATAACCCACACTGAAAAAAAACCGGACATTGAAATTTGTCTGTGAAAGGATAATGATCGCTAAGAATGCCATGAGAGTGACAGAAACGTTAACAACTAAAACTCCACAACTTGAATACTATCAAACAATCTGCAGGTTGTTCCTAAAGGTTGTCTGACCATAACTTGTCTATCTCTTTGTTTTTCCCCCTCTTAAACTCTTTATCCCCTCCCTCTCATCTGTGTGTATATATATATATTCATAATTGATCAAATCAAACACGGTTGAATAGTTCAGGAAACATGAACAGCTCCACCGACTACAACCACACATTTCATGCCACTAGTGGATATGCTATGGGAATGGCTTTAGGTATCCTAATTTTGATCATGACAATACTTATTGTAGCATATTTCTGCTCCAGCGGTGTCCAAGAACCAGCTCCATCTTACCCAGTTACCAACCAAGGCAGCTCCATCGCCAGCCAAGGCTCCGTTGTAATAGATATTGGGCTCAACGAAGCCACTCTTGCAAGCTACTACAAGATGCTTTATTCGCAAGCAAAGTTACAACACAAGGGTAATGATTCACAACCCTTTTGTTGCCCTATATGCTTGGGGGACTATAAGGATAATGACATGCTAAGGTTGTTACCTGACTGTGGTCATGTTTTTCATCTCAAATGTGTGGACTGTTGGTTAAGGCAGCATTCTACGTGTCCGCTGTGCCGGAAATCGCTGGCGCCCACTCCTCTCCCTGAATCCTCCCGCTGAAGTAGCATCATTGGCTGTGAGTGGACTGTTGGTTAGAGTACTTAGCATCCTACATGTCCGCTGTATATGCCGGAAGAGAGCCTCTTGCTGAACTAGCATCATTGGCTGTGCGCGCGAGGGTTCTTAAGCAAGTACGGTTTATCAAACAAGAAGAACGGATACAAGTGGAGAGAGGTGTGTGAGGAAGAACAAGCAATGCAAGCAAGATGCAAGTATAAGTGTCAAACATGTGATAATTAAGCAGATAGATTTAGTTTTATTGGATGAACAGTGTTAAAAAATTGAGAGTTTTAAAGAGAGTTTCTATGAGTCAAGAAGTCCCTCTGTAAATATATAATATGATGTTGATTTTTATAAGAGTAACAAGATCTCATTAATTCTTAGAATCATGTAATAAATATATTATTATTAGTTGTATGGTTATTTTCGAATTAAAATAAATTTATTTTTTTAAGCTATAAATTATTAATTTGTAGGTTGAATCCATGTCAATAATATGAATCAATACATGAGATTAATTTTAGACACAAATGGAGTATATATCTACAGGCAGCAATGAGAGATTGACATTGTTTCTTTTTTCAGTAAGGTCAACCTGAGATTTCCTAGCGTTTGTAGACATTCTTACATGGAAGAAATTAAAGTGGTGTAGAATTTCCAGAAAGTTCCTCTCAGGAATCTCTACAACGCAGTAGAGGTTCTAACATGAATCTATTAGCAACCGTGTAGGAATTTCATGCAGTCGAATGAAACGAAACACAATCATGTCTAGCTTGCTTGCCTGTCCAAGTGCAAACTCGAGGAAATGTAGGGCTACCTAGCCAGTGATCAAGAACCTAGACGGCCAAAAACAAAGTCAATAGCATTTTTTTTTTCAAAGTCAACCCGGTGAAGCAAGTAAATACATGTTAAGAGATATTTTTGGATTAATTTGTGTTAGTATTTCTAATAATTTTAAAAGGACGTCATCTCTTACATCGAACCAGTATATATATTTTAAAAAAATAATATTTTTTTTATATATAATTTGAATTCTAAAAGTCAAGGAAGGGAATATATTTCCTTAATTATGAAGCAAATTTATTTAGATTTGAAAAATAAAAAACTAACAAAGGATGGGATGGATCACTCTTAATACCAAAGGCAAATCCAGATGAGGGTTATATACAGAATAAATGTGCGTGTTTACGAGGATATTTTCCTTTGATTTCCAGGATAAGGTCGAAATTAAGTACATTATCTACACCAAACCTCATTCTAGTTAAGTTAATTACATTAATTTCATAGTTTTTAAATTTCTTTTATTGTTTAAAAAAACCAACTCACTAGTTAATTACATTAAATTTCTTTTTCATCACAAGTTGAGTGTTATAGAAACAAAGGCAAATATTTCTACGGACACTTACCATTGATTGCGTGAGATGGCAAGAGAAAAGATCATTACACATATAATAATAATAATAATAATATAATAAAAGAAATTGATGTTTTCTTGCGAAGAAATTATATAATTGTGAATTTTATCAATTATTTTTAATTTTTTTTAAATAAGTTTTTTTTAATATTTTTCTCTCTCTATATATGTGGTATCGTTTATTTGAAAATATTATTATACAAAGATTGAAGAAATATTATTTCACTATAGCAATTACAATATTGTTTTATTTTTCTGTTATATTAAAAATTAGTTTGAGATCTTAGATGTTTTTATTAACACAAATAATTTTTATTATATTTCATGATATGTAAGCATTGACCTGATTCACGGTTATATTGTTTTTTCAATATCAAAAAACATGATAATAACACTTACATATTTATTTTTTTACGTTAGAAAAAAACAATTATTTGACATGCATCGAAACGAATTGAATAAACGCGTTAACACTTTGTTTTTTATATTTATTGGTACAAATGATTCTCGATGTATTTAATTAAATGCATGCATAGACCTTTTGATTTGTAATTATATTTTAAAAAAAATTTAAAAAACTTGTATATATATTTTTTTAAAAAATTATCCGACTTACAGCGAAGCGCACATCAAATAAATAATTGTTATTAAACCTAAATTGAACTAGTTGGTTTGATTAGAAATTGAGTAACCGATAATCTAATTAGTCCATATTGACTTTAAAGATTCGAACTTACAAAGAGATTCAATCAAACTTTATCAAATCAAATCGAATTTGATAAAATCTGAATGGTTTAACCAGCGAGTTAAGAATTTACTACCTTAGCTTAGCTTGTATCTCCATCTTCTAAAATTATTTATTTACTCAAGATTATATTTGTTTTTGCGTTTCAAAAATGCTTTTGAAAAAATTTAATTTTTTTTTTATTTTTTTTGCTTTAAATTAATTTTTTTGGTGTTTTTAGATCATTTTGATGCGCTAATGTCAAAAATAATTTTTTAAAAATAAAAAAATATATTATTTTGATACATATCTAAGTGAAAAACACTTTGAAAAGCAACCGGAACCACACTACCAAACACGCTTAAATCATTTTTAATATAGCATAGGTTATAATATAAAATATAAAATATATTTGTATTATAGTATAATAACCTATTAATTGAATTTGTGACTTAATAGCTTGCTTTAGTATTGTGGGATTCGAATTTAATAACATTAACTTTATACTACTATATTGTTGTATAGCTAGATCTTTTTTGTAAGGTTCAAAGTTTTTTCTTTGTTTCGTGCCAAAGTATCCTTGCAATATTTATTTAATATATTCATGAAGTGGATGACAAGGGGCTTGAGATAAAATAACGTTGAAAGGTCACCACAGAAACAAGGCACCAGTTTTAGAATGAAAACTAGATAGCAGCTAGCCGCAGTTTCAAGGCTAAGCCGTCGATTGAAAATTAATGGTTTGATTTTTTACAGGATTAATATGATTTGAGTCTTCAGATTTTCCTCCCTCCCTCCTTCGTCCCTCATATATATCTTCCTTGCTTGAAATTTGAAGAACTACACTGCCTGCTTCTTCCCAGCCACCTGTTGCAGCTATCTAACTTCAAACAAATCTAGACCAACCCCATTTACAAAAACACTTCTTGCTAGCCGTACAAGCATTCCAAGAAGATGAATAGCAGTAGTCCTGTAGAAACACATACACAAACTTTTGGTGAGTGTGCCCTCGCTTTTGGGATACCAATTGGCGTGTTTTCAGTAATGGCAATTGCTCTTCTTGCTTCCTTTTTCTGCTACAGGAAGCCAATACCTGCAGGCCATTCTCTTCATGATGCCTCCTTGTCCATAAATGGTCAAGACTCGGTCATTATAGAAATAGGCCTGAACGAAGCCACTCTCAATACCTATCCAAAGCTTCTTTATTCTGAAGCAAAGGAAAAGCTTGAAAAGGGTGATGATTTGGTAGCTACTTCTTGTTGCTCAATTTGCTTGCAAGACTATAAAGATAGTGACCTGCTACGGCTGTTACCTGAGTGTGGTCATCTTTTCCATGCGCAGTGCATTGATCGATGGTTGAAGTTGCATCCTACCTGTCCAATATGTCGAAACTCGCCTGTCCCAACGCCAATCAATGTCACCGAAACAGCTTCCAGGGCACCCCGGAGAGTGTTGTCTGATGCATGGTTGGTACAGTTAATGCACTAAAGTTAATTTTCACTAAAATTTGTGATGATTGTAGAACTTTTTTTAGGATCTTTGTAACTGTACAAAGTTCGGTTGCTAATTAGAGCTCTTGTTGTTAATTGAGATGATTTATATCTTAGTGTTGTAGAACACATGAGCCAATAGATGCTTGAACGCAATAGAAATGCAATGGTAATTGTTTATCCGTCCTCCATTTCACTCCTTGGAACTCGTTATTTCGTTCATCGCCTTCAGAAATGGAACGTAATCACTGATGTCTCAGTGGGTCTTGGTTTGAGACCAGTTTAAGTACACAGAGAAATCTGTAGCTAAATTTCGCAAAATGTCTATGTTGTTCCATCCATGTTGAAAGGGTGTGTGGCTTACCCACAGAATTGGTTTAGTTGTTCACTTTCCACCCATAAAAACTCCGTCCTGCCCCAAAATGAGTGGATAGATACAACATTTTTCATAAACCTTTATCGAACATATGACCTCTTTTGTATGGCTTCGTATTAGCATTTCACTTGGAAAGATTCAAAGAACATCACCACTTTCTTCGAAGACAGCTGGACATTGTTCTCACTGGAGGCTAGCTTCTTTCAAGTCAACTAGTTTGACAATCTTCACTTCTCAAGTGAACAATTCTCACAGTAATTTTGAGAACCCAAATTGCAATTTGTGTGTTGAAGGATAACGCTTGTGCCTTATGCCATGAAGGCGACAGAGCACAGTTGAATAGTTTAGGAAACGTGAACAGCTCCACTGAGCACAGTGATCATGCAGTCGGATTTTGATGTTATAGGATGTGCTCTTGTGGTGTCCTACTTCTAATCATAATCATAACTGTTGCCTCATATATCTGCATCCATGGCATTTAACAATTCTTCCATTCATACTCCTAGCAACGATAGCAGCTCCATCACTGACCGAGGCTCCTTTGCAATCGAACTTGGCCTCGACGAGGCCACTCTTGCAAGCTACCCTAAGTTGCTATATCCACAAGCAAAGCTACAATCCAAGGCTAATCATTCACTAGCTTCTTGTTGTTCTATATGCTTAGGGGACTATGAAGACAGTGATATGTTACGGTTATTGCCTGACCGTGGTCTTACTTTCATCTCAAATGTATGGACTGTTGGTTAAGGCTGGATCCTACATCCCCGATATGCCAGAAATTGCCTGTGCCCACCCTCTCGACTCATCTTGCTGAAGTGGCAGCAAGCATTTGTTGATCTGAAAAATTTGTGTTTCTTTTCCATTTTTTTAGAGAGGCTGTTTTTAGTGTTTGTAGACATGTATTGTGGAGACTGGAGTGAGATGGAATCCATAGGAGCTTCATGTTAGGATTTCTACATTTAATTTGAGATATCAACATCAATTTTTAGCTATAACTGAACGCAAGTTTGTTGAGCTAATAGTCCTGTAGAGGCTTTTTCGGTCTTTAATGGTTACTCGGGATAGCTTTTGGTCACCGAGATCAAGTCCTGTAGAGGCTGATCTTGAACAGAAAGATATTTAGTTATTCAAGTGCTTGATCAAGGAAATATAGGTTACCTAGCTAGTAGCTAGCAGCTAGTAATTAAATTTTGAGCTGGCCACCGAAAGACGTTTAGCCTAGTGATATTCTCCCAAATGAGAGGAAGTGAGGTCTTAGGTTCCAGCCCTATCCGTTGAGCTCACCTTGTCGCCTCCAGAGCCACTCTTTAGCTTAAAGCTATTGACTCATCTGGATGGCAGGCAGCTCCTAAAAAATTCCTACCAGGGGAAGTAGTCAACCCTGGTAAGTGCCATTACATTTATATGGTTTCTCTGTTGCTAACGCTAGAATTGCCAAAGAGAATCTGAACTGTTGATTAACTGGTACTGGTTTGGACTTTTTCTGAGATCCTTGCGATATGAACACTTCGCAAGGAACTTTTCGTTTTGGTGTTCTGCATTGAACTCTTCCTGACTTAGTTTTTGGATTTGATAAGAAAAAAGAGCTTGTTTTTGGCTTCTTCCTGTTGCAAAATCCTGAATTTTTTTTGGGGATATCACATGTGGCATGGAATTTGGGAACAGTTTGCTCAGGTGGGACTTGTAATTTGTGTTGTTATGTGGTTTAGTTTGATCATAAGTTACAAAATCATCATAAATTAGTGATGTTCTTCTGCGTTGATCTAATTGCTAAGAACTGATTATTGTAATTCTGGTTTCTCACGTAGCAATTCCATGTTACTAGAACTGGACTGAACAGAACGTTAATGCCACCAAGTTTCTATAATTATATCCATACCGACACCTACCGGTACCGAAACACAATTTCAGCACATTTATCCTACCCTTCATGTTTTAGGGTGTGCTCTGCCCAGAAAAAGGAAAAGGACCGGCAGAAAGAATTTTCTCCTGTCCTAAAATCCGTGGGGGAGAGTAGAAAGTTTTTTATGAACCTCTAATCATGGTTATGAGTGCTTCCTACGGCAGGATCCTGCGAAGAAGAGGAGAAGGGCGAGCATTTTTTACATTACCTCAGTGGATACCAAGACAGTTGCTTCATCATCTGGAGATAATTGGATTACTCCGCCTGCACCTCCAACTGATCAAGGCGGGGCACCGGCACTGGGCCCGCCTAGCCGTCCAACTGATCGAGGTGTTGCATCGGTGTAGGGCTATCAAAACTTTAGATTCAAGTAAATACAATGACTGTCCACTTCAGACATCATAGATGAGTTATCCAAAAGGTGTTTTATGGCTCATTCCAACACTCCATCCAAGTAAATACAATGTTACCTCACAGGCCACAGCACTCTCTCCCCCCTCCAAGGAAAAGTTCTCTTAGAACCGCGGGCTTGCCACCAGCCAATATCCATTAGTTGGGCCCTTGTTTTGATTAAGTTTTGGGCTAAGGCCCCGATTATTTTTTGGGCAGCCTGCTGGTTGCACTCCGAAAAGCATTTTTTATGCTTTGCCAAACCAGGCCTGCCAAGCTGTGCTCTATTCATTATTCTCATCACAGTAATTAACCGAAGCTTGGGTCACTGGTTTATTGGTTTGGTTCAATCAAAACTACATTGTTGTTTTTCTAAAACAAATTAAAATAATATTGTTTTTGTAAAGAATTTAAAAATAAAATTAGATTTTATCTAGATTGTAAGTTGATTTTTTTTAATTCCTGTTTTTTTATATCTATTTGATTTTAAATTGATTTGATGAATTGGATTTAATGACCGGAATTTTTAACTCGTTAGAAGTGATATTATTAAAAACAAAAATTAAATTATCCAGAATCTTTAAACCTTTAAAGCAATTCTGGTAAAATTCTTTGAAAAGTTTTTAAGAAATGAAAGTGTTAAATATTTTTTTAAAATAATTTATTTTGGTTAAAAAAAATCATGGGGTAAAAAAGAGATTCAAATTATTTCATTCCAGGATTTTTCAATATAATTATTATAATTCAGAAAATTAAAATATTAATTCCGGTTGATAATTTGTATTTTTAAATCGAATCAATAATTTTCTTTATCAGACTTACTCGAACAACCACCCTAGCTTATGCTTTTCATCAGCAAATAAGTACTTGCAGAATTCACAATTTTATCCCTCTCGATTTCTTCTTCTTCTTCTTCTCCACCTCCTCTCAGCTTCCCCTCCATCCATCAAAAATAGATAAAATAATGTATCATCCGACCAGAGGCGGCGTTCGCGGCGGCCGAGATCGTAAGCTCTATCCTTCCCTATCTTTTGGGGTTTCTTTATTTTGATTGGTTTTGGTTTTCAGCGTCAGATTAACGCTAGGGGGTGTTGTTGATGTGCAGAATTTAGCTGGGATGATGTCAAGGCCGATGAACACAGAGAGAATTATCTTGGTCACAGTATCAAAGCACCTGTTGGTAGATGACAGAAAGGTAATATCTTATTCAATTTCTTCTGCTGAACAGCTCTTACTTGTTGCTCTTCTTGATGCATAGTGAAGGGTAAATGGGTTTATTGAGAATTCACTGTTTCCAGTGAAAACTAAAGGATTCTTATTTAATGGAATCTGTTGATGAAATTTTAGTGCATAAATGGGAAGTTGAAGTGAGATTATTCACAGGGTTCTTCGTTTGGGAAATTGAAGAGCTTAAATGTGATTAATAGTGCGACTTTGTTTTTCCAATGCAGCATTTTTTTATGATTGGAATTATGTTGAACTGCTTTTGTCTTTGTTATTTAACGTTAAATAATGTCAACTAATTGATGATAGCAGCTATTCAAGCATGCGTGGTGCTGTAGATCGCTTGACGTGTGTGGGGGTTCGGTCTTGAGATGGACATGGCTGTCTGCTTTTGGATACTTGTGTAATGCGGATCACTTTTCTTTTCTTTTTTTTTGTTTACGTTGTTTGGTGTTCAAATCCACTACTTTAAGTAGTGTTGTTGAGTCTTGAGAAAGATGTGGTGGTGTAATATGGATAGCAACGCAGAGCTTCTTTTTTATACTCTTTGATGTTCATAGTTGCTGCTTACTGGTCTCAGGAGTAAATGAACAAAAAGTATTTTCTAGGGATATAAATCTCAGCAGCTAACTGGTTGCTTGCAAAGTAGTTTTCGGCCCATGTTATTCTGTTATCCAATATTTTATTTTGGATTATACAGCATTGTGCAGCCTTTTCTTCCCCTCCTACGTTGATTCGTGGAGTATGGTGAAAGGATCTCTGCCTTGAGTAGTTAGTTGATTAGTTATGGTCAAAATAGTTTATTAGCTGATGTTCTCTTTCTGTTTAGTTTTCAGAGTTCCAGACATTATCTTTTATCTATTGCATGGAGATTTGAAAAATGCTATAATTAATTCTCAACCTTTTTTTTCTGTCATTGTCTTTACAGGAAAGGATTTACACTGGTACGCCAGGGATAAAAAAATCCGGGAGTTCGAATGCAAATGCCTTAAAAGAAGAGATGCAGAGAATCAAGGAAGAGGAAGAACAGGCCATGAGGGAGGCCCTTGGTTTAGCTCCAAAGCGCTCTAGCCGACCTCAAGGAAATCGTCTTGATAAACATGAGTATTCAGAACTTGTTAAGCGAGGTTCTACAGTAGAGGACTTGGGGGCTGGGCATGCAGAAGCAGCACGGGTTGATGGTCTTGGTTTCTCAAGGTAGTTAAATGATTAATGATATATGCATCATGTAGTTACCATTTCAACACGTGTGTGATTCTAACTGGTCCTATAGCATGTTTGTGCATCAATATTCAGTGATTTTTATTCTTTGTTCGAAGATGGTGCCATATCCTTGTCTTGTGTGGAATTTCTAATCTCTGTGTATGTGTGGTGTTGGGGGGATTGGTCGAAAGGTGCTATTGTAGAAAGATATCAGGGATAAGGCCTATGAGGAACTTGCTTGCTTGTGTTTATTCTAGTTGTTTGTTAGTTATTTTTTACTGGTGTACAGCATGGAGAGTTGATATTTTATTGTATAGAAACAGTGAGTGGTCGGTACACCTGTGAATTGTTCGCCCATGCTTGTGGTTAGGATACTGTAAGAATCACATGCTGTTTTATCTGTCTCTCCACTCCTGGGTGCACTAGAGGGCAGCAGCTGGACATGATACATATGCCTATACATACAATAGTCTGTAGGTTTATTGAGGCTATTTTACCAGTAAGTAGCATGCTATTAAATTCCCTCTCCTTTTGGTTTGGTTTGAACCTCTTGCTGCAGGGCACCTCGGGCTTGGGATGACCCAAGTACTCTTCCATCTATTGCCAAGGAGGCTCCACCTGAGCCAGTCAAGGTGGCTACGCGTGATCCATCAACAGGAAACTCTGAAGAAGATAGACCAGAGGAGGATGGAAGCAGCCGAAAGAAGAGGAGGCACGAGGAGAAGGAAAAGAAACATGAAAAGCACGATAGGCGCGAGAAGCACCACCCTCACGATCCTGACAACAGGAGGAAACGCCAGAAAGACAAGGAGAGGAGGAGACACGACTCTGACTCAAACTAAATATCCAATTCATCTGGATATTTTATCATTCTTAATAGTTCATGATAGAGATGGGGCAGTTTGTTACTTTTGACTTTTAACATTTCTGAGGTTAACTTCATGTAAGATATCAAGTGATGTTATTGTGTTAGAGACGGGGCAATTTACTGCTTTCGAATAGGTCTCTCATACCCTAGAATTTCCTCTCTGAGCATGTCGATGCTTCACTTTATATCTCTGTTCTTCCCTGTGAAAATTTGGCACGCGGAAGTTATTTTCCAGTGGATCTGTATTCAGAAGATCGTTCTGAGATGCTGCTTCTTTAAGCAGACAACTTTATTTACTTTGAATAAAAAAGACAGAACTGGGGTTTCTTCAATCTCCTCCTCTACCTCGTAGCCAAAAACATCTGGATTTCCCCTGACATTTACGTGCATATTGAAATGGAAACAACTCAACACAAAGAAAAGAAGCAAGAGAGAGACCAAAAGCAAAGGCAGATACCAAATGGAAAGATCTCTTCATCTCTCTTTCTCAGTATTTTCCTCTATTAGTTTAACACCAGACCACAAGAGCTCTTCACTGATTCACTGTTCATGCTTCGAGCCGGAACGTTGACTACCCGCAACCCCACAAGTTTCAGCAGCATCAACAACACAGTCACCGCCCCCAACCAACGGTCATTTATAGCTGCCCTCCGCCTTCGCAAGGTGATAGATGGCTTTAATTAATCTCCACCCAAACACAATCAAGATTTTGATCAAGAAAGAAAAGAGAAAGAAAAATCACTTTCTCACTTCTAGTTGTGCAAGTAGGTTTAAGAATATCACTAGCTTTTTAATTTTTATAATTTTTTTTTAAAAAAATTAAAATCATTTGATTATAGTCTTCAAAGAATTATAAGACAAGGTGGGTTCCCAAAAAAAAAAAAAAAATTGCCAAGGCTATAAACTTAAGCATAATATTTGTTCTCTCTTTTATTCCAACATGAGAAGTTTTTTTTAGCTACTCGTTTGCCCAAATCTAGTTTTGAAAAGTCACCTTTTTTATATATTATTTTAGTGTATTCAAATTAATTTAATAATCTTTTATAAATAATATCTTTAGATTTGGAATTTATAAAATTAAGGAAAAAAAACATATATCTTTAATTACTATAATAGCCCTTAAGATTTAAACTTTTACATTGATGATTTAGGGTGTTTAAAAGTGTGGTAACAATTGTTTTTTAAAATGTTTTTTATTTGAAAATACATTAAAATATCTTTTTATTTTTTAAAAATTATTTTTTATTTCAGCACATTAAAATAATTTAAAAGTAAAAATAAATTAATTTTAAACAAAAAAAATTTTTAAATTTGCTCAACCTCCAATTTGTAAAGGAATACTAAACTGGAGCTTATTATATAATTCATTATAACAAAAACATGTGAATTGATAACTTTTATAAAACATAACTCCTGGGTAACTTTTATTTGAATATGAGATTTTCATTTTAAAAAAAATAAATTCAATAAAAAAGAAAAGATTAACAAATGCATTTAAATAATACTTCATAACTATCCAAAAATAAAGTAAAAAAAACTAGTGAAGAAAACTTAGTTTAGGCCTTAAGGGAAAATTGAGGGGATAAAAGAAAAAGAATTTCAACATGGCAAAGAAAACCTTAGTCTATATATCCAAACAGCAATACAGCGAACGAGAAAAAAAAATAAAAAATATCTCAGACGTTCTGTCTCTCTCCCTGTCTCTCTCCATCATCATAACAGGGAACCAAAAGTGTCTCTCTGTTTCATTGATTTATTGGTATTACCCCATCAAAGATCATTTCTTTTTTGCTCTTTTGGTTGGTTACTTTTAGAGAGAGAGAGAGAGAGTTGGTGGAAGGCAGGAAAGCAAGGAGAAACCATGGTGGCTGCAAATAGAGAAATGGCTGCGTATTGCTTTGATACTCTTGTTGCTCACTACAACTCTGAGGATGCTCCTCCTCCTGCTTTCGACGAGGGCCAACAGTAATCTCTACTTCACTCTCTTCGTCAATCTATACATACACGTATATGTTTACGCGCATGCATTTAAAGTGGGTTCTTGAATTTCGATTGTTCTGTGGCTGCTAGTTTACTTTTGAGTGTTTTTTTTTAGAATCAAATAGGGCCTTTTTTTTGGGGATCGAATTGAGTGGAAAAGCTGCTTGATTGCGTGGAATTCTGTTTGTGCTTTGCAGGTTTAATTGGGTTTTATTTTTGTTTTTGTTTTCTGGATTCGTTAATATCACAAAGTTTCGATTTTTGAGTAGTTATCTGTTTTTTTTCCACTGTACTTGCCATGGATGATGCTGTGCATGCGTATCTTTTAATGATTTGTTCATTAAATCTTGCATTATTTCGTTTTTTCATTATTTTTTCCATTAATCACCTTACAAAAGTGCTGTATTTTAAGAAAATTATGGTTCTAAGTCCCAAAGGAAAAAATGTTAGATCTTTTTATTGTGAAATGCAGAGCCAAATTTTAAGTTTGCTTAAATTTCTTTGTTTATGCTCTGGGGAAACAGTGAAAGAGAGCGACTTTTTATTGCCAAAATTCTACATTTCACTTAGCTAGCCGTATCAAATTGTTTTATTTAGTGGAGTTCAGTTAAAACATGTTTTTGTCAGAATGCCATCTTTGCTCCTTTGCATTTTTATGTTTTATCTCTGCAGTTTTTTGGTGACAGCAACTTATGTTGTTTTTAACCTGTTGTGTGAAATCTTCGTCTCTTGAAAATTATTTACCGTGAAGATTGAGTTGTCAAGTCAGCAATTTGCTGAATTGCATGGATTGGGTGAATATTGACAGCTCAGATTTTGAGATTCGTTGATTTTCATGTTGTGTTGACAGCTTGAACAATCTCTCAGCTGTGCCATTATTGCTTAACGATAGCATGTCATGGTTTCTCTGAATACTTGGCACTTCTTTGTGAGGTTCCATAGAAGTGTTGATTTTTTAATAAGTTTTTACTTGATGGAAATTCAGTGTTAGATGATATTTAACAAGTTCATACATGTTGGGAATGCTGTCTTAGATGATTTTTGAGAAAATTTTGTAATTGTTGAGAGGTGGAATTAGAGTGATAATGTGCTGTGTAGAAGTATTTGCTGTCAGTTATGCACACTAGAACTGATCATATTTGACATGGTGGTATTCCGGTTTCAGCCCATTGTTCGTCACTTGGAAGAAAGCTGTCAATGGAGGTGAGCGTTGTTTACGTGGATGCATTGGAACTTTGGAAGCTCAGTACATAATTACTGGATTCCGGGACTATGCTTTAACAAGGTATTGCTGTGTTTTATATCCAAATTAGGTAGTTGTCATAAATATTTCTGTTGAATTATGGATCTCTCTCCCCCTTCATGTAAAAAAAGCATATACCCTTCCAGGCCCATACCCACTCTGTTCCTTTTACAAAACATCTAGCCCTGCTTATCCTTTGAGTTGCCATTTCTAGGAATTGCTTATATCACATTCTAGTCCTAGAGCATGTGAAAATGGATTTGGATTCATGTAGAGAGGAAAAAAATCTTAATTGTTTACTGTCAGGTGTCAAGAAGTCAATGATTGCTCCCATGCCTCCCCACCCCAAAGAAAAAACTTAGGAGATGCTTCAACCATTTAAATACATTTCTATAGAGTTTGGTCCTGCAACCTTGCTTTTTATTTATTTAAACTTATGAAATGGTTTACCACAGATGCATTCTCTTGCTATATCTAATTCTCCTTCTTATGCTGTTCCCCATGGTGTGACTCTGGTCTGGTATGGAATATTAATGAGGCTACCTACTTTCGTTTTTACTTTCTTGCAGTGCTTTGAGGGACCGCAGATTCCCTCCCATACAAGCTAAAGAATTGCCTACTCTGGAATGCACAGTTTCCATTCTGACTGATTATGAAACTGCCAACCACTATCTTGATTGGGAGGTGTGTGCTTTAACTTGCTTGAGTTTTTGGAACACTGGGGTTAGGATACTTTCTAATATCTAAATTACCAAGTTTTATTGTGGATAGTATAGTACTCAGTCATGTTTTCCATTTCATATAGTCTGACAGTTTTCCATTGACAAAAAAACTCTTCACACCGTGGCTGTGCTTTAACATGCCGAACCTTAATGTTTTGTTAACATGTATCTCCCATAGATTTAAAAAATTAGAAGACAAACTAAACAAAAAGCTTGCCACCTGCTAAATTTCAGTTATAACTTCATAATGGCCTGCTCCGTCATTGATTACCAAAAATGCCATTTCCCTTAAATAAGATTTCAAAGATACATTTCTGTGATGACTCTTGTTTAAATTTTTATCAAGAATTTCACAAAAAGAATCTAAATTGTAGATGTTGACCTTGAAAGTTGTAGTGAAAAGAAGCTCTCCATGTACCTACTTTTGAGTGCACTCATGTTTGGATGCTCAGAAGACACATAGTGGCACAACTCCTCAAGCCATGGGTAGGATTGATAAGCTGTGTTGCTGGTGCAATGCTTGATTATTCAAATGAATTTTAACCTGGAATGAATGGAAACTCGTCTAAGTTTCTCTGTGCAAATGCTTTCAAGTTGTACGCTTAACAGAATCCGGTGACCCTCTTCAATTTTCTTGCCTTTCCAACTTATTTTGTGATTCTGACTTGCAGGTTGGGAAGCATGGTTTGGTTATTGAGTTTACTGACCCTAATAACAATGCAAGACGAAGTGCCACTTATTTGCCTGAAGTGGCTGCCCATGAAGGTAAAGTGGTTGTTTACTGCATGCCGGTTAACTTGATTGAGTTGTTTTTTGTTATCCGAGAGAAGTGGACAACGCAATCAGAGAAAGAGAACGGGGAAGGGGAAGGGGAAGGGGATGCGTATTCCTGATATTTATGGTGACCCTAGCCAATTGTGTTCTTATTTAATTCTGGTAGATTGGCCAAGACATACAGATTGAGTTATTTACTCTGATTTTGTTTTTACTAGAATGGGAGATTTTTCTTATTTAATTCGCTATAAAGCCTCACGCCGACCCGCACATGTAAGCTTTCTGTGTCAAACACCTGCATATAATTTTGGCTTTTTGGTTTCAGGTTGGACGAGAGAGGAGGCAATTGACTCGCTGATGCGCAAAGCAGGCTTCAGTGGCCACATTACAGACATCCTTCGGAAGTCTATACGAGTGACTCGTTACCAAAGCACATTATTTACCTTGACCTATAGTGATTATGTCTCATATGTCAGGGAAACCAGGGGTGCAGCTCCGTCTATTAATGGGGTGAAGCACGTCAACCATTGATTCATCCAACAAGCTTGGTTAAAAAGAAAACGTTTGTTTGGCATGAAGAAAAAAAAAATATTCAAAATCAGACTATTGGGGTGGAATAAATCTGTTTTTGTTCCACCAAAATTCCTTCAGTAACTGTTATGAATTGTCCTTCTCTTTCTTCAAATTCATATGATTTTGAAGAAACAAAGAAGCAATAAACACACATTATGGTGATGAACTCAATCTCCGTGGCTCATCACACGACATTCACAGTTCGGCAGCTTCTCTGATAAGGCTGTACAGAACTTAAATTTATCGCAGTGGACGTTCATTTACCATGCAATTCTTCGTAATTTCATCTTTGGCTTACATGCAGCAGGTAGGATCAATGGAATGGCGTTTGGCATCGGAATTAAAAGAAAGAAAATGAATACAGGATGCTGTTAGGTGTATTTGTAGGTATGCATCACTCGTATGATTTACATGTGGTGAAATTTGAGCGTTGACTTTTACCTAATGCTGGAAAAAAAAAAGGTTTTACTCTTGTTTCTTTGATAGATCATAAAACGCGGTTTTACCTTTGGATTTTGGATACACGCAAATTTAAAAATAAATCAAGAAAAGATGGCCATTGTCACTTCTGGGGAACAATCCACGTTACTTCCTCATCTTGCAACGCGACAAGGAGAAAACTGATCTCGAGGGCGAGAGTCAGCCTCGAGGGTTTCCGGCCAACGTTTACCATCTTTTTTTCTTTTTTCTTTGTCTGATAAGATCAAGTCGTCTCCATTTCACAATATCCAGATCTCCATTACCATGAATCGCTTATCTCTAGCCACCTTTCGGAATGTCAGAAACTCAAGTGGTCTTCGGAGAATTTGAATGGAAACAGAAGTACACCTCGATCGAATAACATTGAAATTTGGATAAAAAAAAGGACCAAAGGGTTTGCATCTTATTATACACTTGTAGGAGCGTTTTACATTGTGTTTGTAATTGTGTTCTGTTAAATTTTAAAATTTTTTTTTATTAAAATTAAATGTGGTTTATACTTTTTGGATCGTTTTGATGTGTTAATATTAAAAATGATTTTTAAAAAATTAAAAAAATATCATTGACATGTATTTCAACATGAAAAGTTATTTGAAAAGCAAACACATTGTCAAAAACTAACTATATTTGACTTGCGAGGACGAAGTCCCTATGTATTTTCCATGAAGAATGATGGGGAATAAATTTATTGCAGACTATTTACTTTTGAAGAATATCTTTCTTGATCATCCATCGAGATTAATAATTTCCTTCTTAATCAAGTCTCTAAGTATATGTACAGCTTCTGGGAAAAACTAGTAATTAATGAACAATATTTTGATTTTCCATATTGTTGGATGAACTATATGATCAGCTTGTTTATAAATAAGCTGAAATCAAAGGAGATAATATAAAAGTCATGGACCAGAACAACAAAATAAAGAAGAAACTGTAATCAATGGCTGCATGCACTTGACAGCTAGGTTCCAAATATTTTATTTATAACTACAAGCAATGGATATCCAAAGGTTCCCTTTCAGACCACCAGAAAGCTAGCTAGTCTTCTACGTACCTACGACTTAGAACTATTTGCACCAAAGATTTAGCCATCATCATTCACTTATTTATTGAAAAGGAGGCTAGATTTTTAAGACCCACCTTCCAAGATAGGCATGCAGTGGTGTCATGAGGATTCGGAGTTCAGCGATGAAGTCCACAATGTCCAGGAGCACCAGCAGGGGTAGGAATGTAAGTGCAGCGATCAGGGCTAGAGGGTGCAACTGGACGGTTGCTCTGGGGCAGATACACCTTGTGTGTACCAGATGTTGGCATCATATTGCTCGTCCTTGCAGGTGCAAGAGTAGGAAAACTACTTAAAACGAGGACCAAAAGGATCATAGCTTTTGCTGCGAGAAAAACAGCCTTCATGCAGATATATTGCATGATTCTGAAAAAAAAAACTGCAGAAAAAGTACTGGTGTGCGCGCTTGTATAGTTGATTTTTCTAGAGAAATTAAATGCAGTGAAAGTTGAAAGTGTGAATTGGGCTAGCTTCATCTGAAAAAGTTGAAAGTTGAAAGTTAAGAAATTAAACAAAGTTGATTTTTTTAGAAACCATAATATTTAATTAGCATCCACCACGCTAGCTTCATCTTCCTAAGTATTTTCAATTCAACGCTACCCTATAACTGTAAAATAATTTTAATATGCCGAGCATGTAAATACAATGGGAACAGAAAATTAACATGATGCATACTTCTTGTCATAATTGGTTAAATATTGAAATAATAATAAGAAAATCTCTATTTTTAGGTTATTTTTTAATCCAGTTTTGTGATCCTTTTATTTTTAATGAACTAAGAATTAAACAACATTGTTTGTTCTCTTTTAAAAATAATATTTCTCTCATAAGTTATCTTGATCTGATCATTTTTTGTTTAATCCTTCTGCAGTCAATATATATTTTTTCTAATTAAAATAATATCAACTTAATTACTTGAGTCAATCAAGTCCATCATCCATTTAAAAACAAAGATATTTATCTAAAAAATCGAAGTATTTCATATTTAATTTTTAGTGTCTTCCCTTCACAGCCCCTCCCCCGTTCTATTCATTTTTAGTGCTGTGTTTTCTTCGAAGTATCCCCCCCCCCACTTGCAGAATCCACAGTGATATAAAATCGAAGCCTTCCAAGGTCCGTTGAATACCATGCCAGAACTATCCAAGCAATTCTGGCGCTCGAGACTTTTTACACCGACATCCTCCTTTATTTCTATCCCTATGCACCTTCGTAATGGCCGATTATTGCAGATCATGGAGGGCATGCTGCTTTTACTTTCCTGTCATAAACAATATCGAAGTGGTTGGAGCTTTACATTTACACAAGTGGGTGTTTATTGTCTGAAGAATCTCAAACTTTAGTCACTCACGTTGGCCGAGAGGATAGCTAAGGACTCGCCTTATGCCGTGGATCATTTTTCTTCTTCTTTTTTCTATAAAAATTGTATTCAAGTATTATTATGAATGTTTTCCTGTAAATTACCAGGAAATCGATCAAGCACCCATGTTGCAGTGGTTCTATAGCTCACGCAAAGGATTTACGTATAATTTCCTGGAATATGGTATTTTTGTCTGTATATATTTAGTGAACTACTGTTAAGTGAACTTGATGGAATGCTTCTTAGTATCTGATATGCTGGTTAATTAACATGTTTAATTAAGTTATTGGT
>Ga0325401_1001001_pt1 | contig 22848 bp, 10 predicted proteins | sample PopdelMetagenome_FD_205666 | JGI IMG/M metagenome (GOLD analysis project Ga0325401, IMG submission 205666) | Populus deltoides microbial communities from Bellville, Georgia, United States - Xylem-PdKOR-R2 | ecosystem: Host-associated > Plants > Phyllosphere > Stem > Wood/Secondary xylem | place... | reverse complement strand
CTGATTTCTTGTCACCTAACCAACGACCTCAGATTCAATCTCTCTTTCTTCTATTGAAACCAAAGTCGAAAAACAAAATGAGAGGTTAATTAAGCTGAGAGCTCTTTCAAAGCTTTCCCCAACACTTTTTTTTTTAAGTATGCCTGGGCTTATATAGAGTGGATTGATGGGACGTGATTAATCATAAAAAAAATAATTTAATATTTCTTTAAATAAAAAACACGGTTGAAAACACTGTTAAGAAAAAGCAAAAACACTTTCTCAAAGCACCTCGGTGCGCTCACTGAGATGTCGTGTTCTGTCCAAAAACCCTAAAGTATCCCTGTACTTTCTCGAAAACCTCCATGCCTCTCCCCTCACAACGGCTATGCAATAGGCGAACAACCCAAGGGCAAAAAGTCTAAGAAGAAATACCTTAAGACCCAACCCTGGAATCTTTTTAATTCTCGACACAGTTCAGTGTCGGACATTTTTCCTACTGTGGCCTGACATCTTTTTGTTTGAAACGAGGCATGATTGTTTCAAGTTGTTAACCTATTGGAAGGTGGATTGTCCGAGATAGTTTGAAAGGATTAACTGGTTTAAGAAGGTGGTTATCCCGGCCCTATCGAATTAAAAAAACAAACACAAAATGGAATAACCAAGAAATTAGGCAGAGCTATGGAAGGTGGTCCAATTTGTTAATTCCCCGAATGCTTTCACACTATTTCTGCCTAAATATACTTTCTTACCGAGGAGCAAATTCTGTTCTGTAACGTCATTGAAATAATGTTTTTTTTTTTAATTTTTATATTATTTTAATATTTTGATAGCAAAAATAAATTTTTTAAAACAAAAAAGTTATTTTAATGTATTTTTAAGTAAAAAAACTATTGTTTATTAAAATAATTTTCATGAAAAATATATTAAAATATTATTTTTTATTTTTTAAAATTTAATTTTAATATAATTATATCAAAATAATTTAACATAAAAAAAACATTAAAATTTTAAAAAACATGGCTAGCTGAAACAAGCATGTCCTTGGTTTCTAATAGACAAGCAAATAGAGCTTTTTTTGAGCATCTTGAATTGGCTTCTTCTTCTTCTTCTTCTCGCTCCACCTATTTCCTTTTTTTTAAGCGTCTTAAAAGTCTTGACTTGCTCCATTAATGGCCTCGATATAGGTGCTAAAGTAATTTGCTTTTTTTTTTTTTCAATAAACTTCTCATCACCATCGCCATCCTAAATCTTTTTTGTTCTCACTTTTCCCCCTTCAATTTGCAATCACTTAATTTCCTTTTTTTTTGGTCTTCTTATCACTATCGTCGTTGTCGTCATTTGTGATACTTTCTGCTGATGGATTCTGTAAAACCATCCGCGGTGACTTCGAAGAAGAGTAAATTTGCACGCAACGTAGCCAAAGTTATTCAACTTCGAGCAGCAACTGGGATCGCTCCTGTTGATGGGGTTCAGAAAGTTGTGTCCCAAGAAGAGGTCAAGCATGATAAGCATCACCGTAAAAGTGCAGCTAGCCGGCCTCAGCCATTTTATATTAATAATATTGATGAACATCAAAAAAGTTTGGCCTTGGAAGCACTTGTTGCCAAAATGTTCGCTAGCGTTTCATGTGTTAAAGCTGCATATGCCCAGTTACAGTATTCTCAGTCTCCTTATGATGCTGATGGGATTCAAGCAGCTGATCAATTTGTGGTCTCGGAGTTGAAGAATCTGTCTGAGTTGAAGCAGTGCTATATAAAGAAACAGTTTGATCCTTCTCCTGAGACTGCTCTGGTTTTGGCTGACATTCAGGAGCAGAAGAGTCTTTCAAAGACCTATGAGGTAATGGGGAAGAAATTGGAGTCTCAGTTAAGGCTCAAGGAGTCTGAAATCATGTATCTGAGAGAAAAAATGGAGGAATCTAATAGACAAAACCGATTACTTGAGAAGAGGTTAAATAAAAGTGGACATTTATCCGTGCCTGACAATCTACGGCTACCAGGCTTAAGTCCCGGCCATTTCATTACATTTCTTCTACATACAGTCAAGTCTATTCGAAGCTTTGTTAAGTTGATGATTGATGAGATGAAATCTACCGGCTGGGATCTAGATGCTGCAGCTAAATGTATTGTATCTGATGTGGCTTACCGGAGAGCAGATGATAAATGTTTTGCATTCGAAAGCTTCGTAAGCAGAGAGATGTTCGATGGTTTCCATTTGACTAATTTCTCTCCCCAAAAAGAATCTCCACCAGAGAAAAAGAATCAGCAACAGTTGTTTTTCAAGAGATTCGTTGAACTAAAATCAACGAAAGCAACCGAATACATTGCCCACAAGCCCAAATCAACATTTGCAAAATTTTGTCGTGCCAAGTATTTGCAGCTTATTCACCCCCAGATGGAAACATCCTTTTTTGGCAACTTGAGTAAAAGAAGTCTCGTGAATTCAGGTGAATTTCCTGACACTACTTTTTTTACCAGATTTGCGGAAATGGCGAGGCGGGTCTGGCTTCTACATTGCCTGGCCTATTCTTTCGATCCTGAAGCCTCAATCTTCCAAGTCCGTAGAGGGTGTCGTTTCTCCGAAGTTTACATGGAATGTGTCGCCGAGGATGCACTTCTTTCTTCAGAAAATGCACCGGACGTCGATCCATCAGTTGCATTCACTGTAGTTCCTGGGTTCAGGATTGGTAAAACTGTTATTCAATGCCAGGTGTATCTCTCTCCGCTACAGGCTAAGGTAAACCGTGGATAAAAACTTAGCATGGACCCACAATATCGAAGAATGAACCGGTGCAGGCCAATGTCGTGATTATTTTGAGTAAACATCTGATAATACCTTTGCCTTGTTGCTAAGTGTTTATTGTGGGGTCTTGGAATTGTATGTATGCATGGTTACTTGGGGCAGCTTGTCTTTGTATTTTCGTGGCCATTTTGATAAAAGGAAAGCGCGTGGACCGTTGTTAGGAAACAACTTTTGAATCTTTTATTTCAATTATGAAAGATCCTCAAAACAATTTTGTTAACATTAGGCCATTGACAGAAGGATTGTTCAGCTGCACTGCACCATTTCCCTGTGTCTTGGATGCTTTCAATGTACAGGGTACTATATATAAGCATAAATGTTGATTTTATAATCACATATTTTAGTCATCATGCTAAGTGCTTTTTTATATCTCTAATCGATTTGGTAAAAAATATTGTTTTAACTTTCTGGGTTTTTTTTTTCTTTAGAAGTTACCATGTTTGCCTCAATTATTTAGTTCTCTTTTCTGCACCATGTCCCTGTAGTACCTTGAATCCTTTTTTACCGTTTTGTTCTTTTACTGGGTGTCTGGACAGTGTAATTGTGACTGCCCAGCCCTGCTCATAGAAATGCACACCCTTTATTGGAATATGTATCATGTATAGGACAACACGATGCCAACTCTATTTAATTTGGGGCTGGTCATTTAAGTTTACACGTGATGACAAATATCTGTGACGCTCTGTTATTGGGAAGAGAGGATGATGTAGCTTGAATGATGGAGTCCGTTCATCTTCTTACACAGTATCAGAAATAGAAAAGGATGGAACAAATTGTACAGTTGTGGCATTAATGTCTGTTTGTGGCATTAAGAATAAAATCCTAAATTTTATAGCTATATAATCTGAACACTATTCATGTTCATCTACAAAAAACACAGATAAACTAGTGGTTCACTTGTCTCCCAGTAATTGTACCACTTGATTTTGTTGCATAAATGTATTGGAGGCTTGGAATCAGAATCGTAATCGATGGAAAGGGGATTGTTTGGGGTGTAATTTCATCATTTGATAGTTTGGTGCTGCTCTTGCAAAGTAAAAGGAGAGAGGTCAGATTGGGAGCATTGTCTTCGTAAATTCCTTGCTGATGATCTCAAAATTTCAAGAATCTTACCAATATCAGCTTGGAAAAACAAAACAAAACAAATTCACCACTGTGTGGAGGTGTTTTTTTCTCGGCCAGGGGCATTTCTCAGGTTAAAAACTGGATTTTTTCCCCAGAAAGTGTAGTTGGGTTGATTACAGAGCATGGGTCTAATATGGAAGCGTGGGCTTCCAGATGGTCTGAATGTTCTGTTCTCACGAACTGAACGGAGGCAAAGTTGCTCATCCAATGGGTTGATCGAATGTAGCTTTGTGGCTCTGGTTTATTGATAGCCTCATTTATTAGAGGGCTCTAGGAAGGCAATGCTATATTTTTTTTCTAGGCGTGCGGAATATTTTGGACGAGAGAAAATACATCCAACTAGTTCATTTGTTTGCCCTCGGCTGCCGTAGGTCAAACTATTTAATATATATATATATATATATAAAACATTAAGAGAGCAATGAATTTTTTTTTTTTTTGCAATGCTATTAAACTTGTACAAGAAGACAAATATTTAAATATATCTTTACCTATAGAGACCTTCCACTTAAATTATATAAAAGTTAATTCAATATGAATTGGTTTGTTTAATAGGTTTAAAAGAAACTTGGATAACTATTTTTTATTTTAAAAAATTAATATTAAGCAATAAAATTTAAAAAAATAAGGTAAAAAATAAAAGAGAACTTTTCAAACCCATAACCTAGATTATTAGATCGGAAATATTATACATGAAAAAACAATGAAACTCAATTCCCAACAAATCTAACATTAAATGATGAATTATTATTATTATTATTATTATTATTATTATTATTCCCATCATTATTGTTACTATTTATACTATTATCACTATTATTATAACTATCACCATTACTACTATTATTAATAAGTAATATCTTCAATTCTTCTTTATTATTATCGTGATCACTATTACTATTATTATTACCATCGTTATTATTATTGTTAATACTATTGTTGTTGTTGTTATTATTATTTTTATTACTACCACCACTACTAATATTGCCATTATTTTTTCTTATCAATATTGTCGCACGTGTGCGGCGTCGCGGCGAAAACATCCACCCTCAAAATGTATCTAATGTAAAAAAATGTGGCAAATATGAGGAGATAAGGAATTCTTGTCTTTTATTAGTGAAAAAATAAAATGGGAGTTGCCACCTAGTATTTTGGTCACCAGAAGCCCTAACTGGTCTCAGAGATCGGGTACGGGGACTGGTTGCGTTAAGAGAAGGTATTAGCACCCTAAATACGCCCTACCTAAGGGAGGCTGTATTATTTTATTGTCTGATAAAACATGAGGTCTTGTCGTGTTTTCTAATTGTTGGTTCGTCTATGGTTTAAGAAAAGTCTTCCTTGGTAAAGAGATCCTTATCTTACCGGGTAAAATCTAACTATTCTGACGTCAACAAAAAAATTTAATATTCAGAATACGTCTTACGTATAAGGTCGTAACCCCAGATATTAAAAGAAAACAAAATAATTTTTTTGAAATTTTTGAAATATTGGCCTAGTTCTCGTGATTTTAATAAATTGGTTATTAAAGCTAAAATGCATGCTAATATATATTTTTAAAATTTTCTTTGTTATATGAAAATACAATATGATTTTTTTTAGAGACTTGACCGTATGCATGAAAACAAAACATTTTATTTATTTTTATTTTTATTTATTTTTATAAAATCAAGGTATTTTAATACTGGATTTGTATCTTTACAATATAAAAATACAAACTAATATTTCAAAATGCAAAAACATATTTGCAGAAAATCACGTATTTTTAAAAAGAATTTTTTTAAGAATTTTTTTGGACTGGCCAATCTCGGCACATGGGCTGGGCTAGACCCAGCTGGTTTTTAGGCTGCTACAGTCACGGTGTAATTAATTTCTAAGTCCACAGTGTTTTGTGCATTATCTTGCGAAGCTGGAGTTACCTGGAAGCAAGACTCAAGCAGCAGCATGTTTTGGACCTATATTTTCCCCTTTTCGTTTGTTTTTCCTCCGGTTCCTCTGGTTCGTCATCTTCTTTTGTTTTTCCTTGCTAGTGGTATTCGTGTTTTTCCCAATTTCTCTGAACTTGATCACGGATACTGCAGTTTTGAAAAAGGTTCAACAGTCCCTCTCCTTTGCAGTTGCAGACGAAGAAACAGTGTGAAGGGCTGTTCCAACACTGCTTCCTCTCTTTGGTTTTGTATTCTCTCCTTCCTTTCTTCACTCTGCCTCCCAGTTTTCTATTTCTGCCTCTCTGTTTCTCCCCCCTTCTCCTCTGTTTTCTTCCTCACGCTTTCCCTCTCTGTCTCGTCTTTTTCCTCCTTTTGTTCTCTCTCCTTTTCCTCTGTCCTCTCCCCTCTCCTCAGTTCGGTTCCTCCTCTGGCTTTTATAGTCAGAGGACGCAGGCGTTTCGTGGTAACGGCCGGCGTGCATCACGGTGGCGAGGGATGTCAGCCGCTAAACGTGCTCCTTGATTGAAGCTGGTAACGCCTGCATTGCCTTTACTGCAGAAACCGTTGCAAATGAAGAAGGTGATGAACAAATGAAACGGCGTCGTTTTCTAATTCAAAATGAATATTTCTGATTTGGTCCTTGGATGTTTTAATAATTTTGTAATCAAGGCCCCCAGAAAAATTATACTTAGACCCCTTGATTTTAGCGCCGTTTCCGATTTAGTCCTTAGTTTTGGATTGTTTCAATTCAGTCCTTAATTGGCCATCAAACTTCAATAATTATGCAATTAAGCCCCTGATTTGACCAAATCAACTCTTTAAAATTATAATTGGACCCCAGAACATTAATTTCTTCCAATAAAAGCCTAAATTGACTTAAGAAATCAATTTTCTTGCAATCAAACCCTCCATAAATTCAATTAAACCTTGGATAAAATTTAATTGAGTCCATAAACATTTGTTTTTGGACTTTTCTCGCTCCTATTATTTTTTAGATTTCTTCTGAATATTTTTTTTATATATTTTTTTATTTTCTCATATTTTTTTGTGGAAACCCAAAAATAGATAACAACACATATTATCATTATCATCATTATTAATATTATAACCACTACTACTATTATTATAACAAACTATTACTACTACTATTATTACCATTATTATTGCTGTTAATAGTATTATTGTTAGTATCGCTATTGTTGTTACAATCATCATCATCATCATCACTATTATTATCTTAATAAACTATTATTATCACAATTATTAGTGTTATTATTGTTATCATCATCCTACTAATATTATCATTTCTTACTATTATTGCTACCACTATTACTATTACCATTACTATTACTATCACAATTAGTATTATTATCATCATTATCATCACTATCATTACAACTATTATTGTCATAAGACTCATAACAAACCATTATTATTACTACAATTATTATCACTATTATTGGTTTCATCATTGCTATTACTATTACTATTTTAATTATTATTATTATTATTACTATTATTATTTTTATTATTATTACCACGACGACGACCACTATTACTATCATAATAAATTATTATTATTATCACCATTATTAACATTATCATCACTATTAGTTATTTTAATAATAATAATATTATTATTATTATTATTATTATGACCACTATTACTATCATAATAAATTATTATTATTACCACAATTATTAACATTATCATCACTATTAGTAGTTTTATTAATAATATTGTTAGTATCATTACCATTATCATTACTATCATTACTACTACTACAAGTATTATTATTATTATTATTATTATTATTATTATTATTATTATTATTATAAAAATCATAAACCTGATTTGAAGGATAAAATTAAAACCATAAAACATTTGACAAAAGGGCAAAGGAAACAAATAAGAAATTAAAAGAAGAATGACCAAATTGAAATAAATACTATTACTTTTGAAAAAAATCATAAATTTGATTTGAAAGATAAAATTAAAAACTATAAAAACTTTGACAAAAAAGCCAAGAAAAAAAATAAGAAAACAAAAATAAAAGGACTGAATTGAAAAACACCATATACACAAATTAGAATTGAAGGACTAAATTAAAAAAAAACTTTAACAAAAGAGAAAATGATTGAAATATAAAATTAAAACTAAGACGATGGATTCTGAAACACCAACAAAAATCAGGGACATTTTTAGTTTTTAGGGGGTAGGAGAGAGAAATGAGGGAAAAAAAAAAGAAAGGGCCACAAATGATAAATCAACTATTTTTAGATGACACACGCCACCTATATAGAAAAATGACATAGTGGAGAACAAAATGACACAACAAATGCATATTTATTACCAACAAAAGACGCCACACGTGCCGCCTAAAATGTGTGGCACCTTCTACTTGCACGTGCCAACAACTTTTTCAATAAAAAAATAAATGGTAAATTATGTTATCACCACTAACAAACCTAACAATTACAAAAAAAAAAACAATATGAAAATAAAAATATACCCCTATGATAATAGCTTAAATTTTTTAACTCTAAGGTTAAATTTTTAATGTTAATGTATATCAAAATGTGAAATGCTCGAAAAGATCCTTGATCAAAGTTAAATGATTTATTGCTTTTAAGGGTAGTAAAGTCATCTTATTATGTAAGAACATTATAAAAAAACAATAAAACCTATGAGCAATTATCAAATGACAAATTTACCAAAGAAAAATACTATTTTACCCTTAAAAAGGCAACATTCTGAAAATGCAACAAGTTTTAGCTATACTTTTAACTAGTTTGGTTATCTGCGCTGTAATAAAGGCCAATAAAAAATCAACTTAATTGTAAAAAAATATGGGTGGCATGATTTTGTTTTTGTTGACAATGAAAAATCCAGAACATGCATTAAAAACTTGGTTATTGTGCTAAATAAAATAAATAGATAATTATATGTGTTAATGATAAACAAAGACTGAATTAGGACTCTAACCGATGAATGCAAACAAAAAAAATGATGTTGTGATGTGCGAGGTCATTCAACATTATTTAATTACGTGTCAATATTATTTTTTGAATAAAAAAAGTTGTAAGAATAATTTAAATCTAATCGTGTTGAAGTTGACTCAACGTGGTTAGTTTGACCAAGAGTGTAAACCCCAGTAAAAATAAATAAATAAAACTGAAGAAATTCATGTATATGGTTAAATAAAAATAGGAATTCAGAAATTTTTGAATATAAATTTCTAGGTGAAATAATTTGAGACATTATAATAAACTCAGTACTGTTGAGGGTTGGATTTAATTGAAGAGAATAATAATACACTTAAAGGAAAAGAGGGCCAAAATGCAAATAAGGGAAAATATAGAGTATAAGTACTTTCTCCTCATTAAAAATCTGCATGAACTATAAGGAGAGAAAATAGAGAGTTTTATACCCATTCTTGCGAAATCAAGAGAGAAACACTAAAATTTCAAGAACCCATCCAAGATTAAGGGTTTATAGATGAGATAAACACTTGAGAGCAATGGATTACCAAGAAGTTGAACAAGAAGAAAAGAAAGGAGGGAGTTAAAACCCTTCAACTGGTTGAAGATCAAAATCTTAATTCGTACCGGGAGGAGCAACCAGGATTAGATCTTCTGTTAGGGGAGGTCGCGAGACAGGCGAAGCAGGTGCGTGATTTTCCCTCTTATTTGCACTTATACAATTTAAAATTCTTCTAGTGAATGTAATTGTAATAAATATCGTGTTCAATGTAATTAAAGCCTAACGTATTTACAAGATTAGCTTCGGTTAATGGCATCCGTGATATGGTCGTCGGGAAATGAATTATAAAATTAGCTTCGGCTAATGGCATCCATGATAGGAATGCTGGGAGATGATTTACAAGATTAGCTTCAGCTAATGGCATCCGTGATATGATTGCTGGGAAATGAATTTCAAGATTAGACTTTACAAGGTCACCCAGTTCACGCAAGTAAATAAGAGTATCCAAATTAAGAATATGCAAATGAGTGTTAATTGGGTTTAAAAAATTTACAAATAATATATATAAGTTATCTGTTAGAATTCTTATGGATCCGATAAAAAATTAATACTTCATTCGTATACATTACATGAGCATATATATATATATATATATTCTTTATCAACATAATGGTATGTTTATTTATGTATCAGGTCCATCAAATATCCAGGGAGATCATTAGTTTAAGACTCTACTTTGTCAAGCTTATGTAAATATTTAACTTAAACTAAAGGGAATTAACGCGTTTATGTAGTATACTTTTGTGTAAACCTTGATGTATTTTTATAAAGGTTCAGCTTAGAATGTAGTATTTTAGTTACCTTGTAATTAACCATTTTGAAATGTTTAAGAACACTTATTATGTTGTAAACGCTTTCTTTACATGTTAGTATTCCTTTTCTTTTAAATTTTATGATATGATATGTAGACTATGTTCATATTGAACTTACTCGCAGGATATATATATATATATATATATATATATATTGTGTGGATTGTATGAGGTGTTGAATTATGATGTTTGATTAAAGGTTCGGAATTATGGGACCTTGTGATGATGAGTTGATTGAGTAAATTGATAGTAGTTGATAATTTGGGATGTCCTAAATACAAACGAAACTTTGCCGAATTTTTGGTATATATATAAAAAACTTTACCCTCAAATAGAGAGGATATGTTTGGATCTTTTAACATTGAGCAAGTCGTACAGTCGAACTGTTACAAAGAGACCCGATTGTGACTCGATCAAACCTGTTTATAACCTAATTTGGCTCCTAAAAAATATCTAAATGTTTTTTTTTTGTTTCAACTCCTGCCTAACTTGATCAGGCTCAAATGAGAAACAGCAAAATGTTAAAGAAAAAAAATAAAGTTTAGGGAGTGAAACGAAAAGACAACGCCACATTGAATTGACCCCCGCTAATTAGGTCTAACCTACTAAACACATGGTCAGGGTCATAATATCTTTTAGTACTAATTCTTTTTTATTTAGATTATTTTGTATGTTTCTTAGCTTGTTTGTCTAGAATTTTAGGTGTTTATTTATTTATTGTGAATTCTTGGTATTTTACAGGTATTTAATTATTAAATTAGGTTGAAAATTAGGATGATGTGAAGAGGAAGAAAATAGGCTAAGAGCCTAGAGAACAAGTCCTAGTTGGTATGGTCTAATCAAACAAGAACATTATTTGATTTTTGGGTTCTAACTAAAGTTACATACTGTAAGTTTAGATGTTCCTTAGCTTCCTAGAAATCTAAGAGATGGGTTGAAAACTTTAAACAGAGTTTAGAATCTAATTTTGCCTTTTAAAGCTCAAAACTTAGAAGAAACAAAAAAATCTGAATATGTCCAGAAGTTATTGCAGCCTTGACACTACTTTGTTTTTAGCATATATCTGGAGTTATAAAATCAGAACAATACAAGCCCAGATGTAGTCATTTAATTCTTATCAGGAGTTGAATATAGTTATATTAAGTATCCTTTATTAATTATAATTTGATGATTTTGGTTTTTATTCATGCAATTTATTGGCAATAGATTGCATGTTTAAGATATTGAATGAAGTAATGAATTTTGGAATTTAATACAAGTAAGAAATAAACACACACTTTTGTGACCTCATTTAAGAATTCCAGAAACCATAATGAATTTATATTAATTTATTTGATCATGAAAGTAGACATAGAATTAATAAAAGCATAGGTGTTACACCTTGAAAGAGGATATCCCATTAAAAAAAAAAGAATTTAGTCATTATAATTAGCAAAATATAAATGCAAACAATCACATTTAAACTCATTAAAATAATTTGATTGATGAAATCCAAACCCTAGAAATCTTTCATATTTAATTTTTTTTAAGTAAGTTACAATAATATGGGATTGTCTAAATAATATAGAAAATTTTATAAATTGGTATTTAAATCTCATCCTTCTAGAAATGATATATATATATATATATATATATATATATATATATATATATATATATATATATATATATATATATATTTATGATTTGTCATAATCCGTGCAATTGAGACATCAATTAGGGATACTTTAGTGGGCTTGGTGGGATGGAGTTCAGAACTACAATAAAAAGGCTATAAAAAAATTAGGGATCAAAATAATAAAAAAAACTAATAGTTATAACCATGAACTAGATAAAAAAAAATTAATAGTTACAAATTTACTGTCTACATTAATTTAACTCTATTATTCTTCTTAACTTTATTTTTCATATTTGACTTATATATAAAAAAAATTTGATCATTAAAAATATATTACAATAAAAAAATTTAAATTAAAAAGAGTTAATTTATGGTTCTTAAAGGAAGACAAAATTTAGACCACTATTTTTTTTCATTAAATCATAAACCTCACCACTAATTAATTCTTCTCTTGACACTTAATTTATCATATATACAAACCATCGAAACCATTTTCAAGTATTTTTCATTAATTTACCCAAAAATATAAAATATTGTATTTTTCTAAGATGATTTTTTTCCTTTTTAATGGTTTAAGATATTCTTTGATATTTATATACCTAGAGTTCAATTTCAAATTTAAATATATAAGAAACTTATTCAAGTCACAGACAATTTCATTCAAATTAATTTAAATGACTATGATTTAGAAAGATAAGTCACAAGCCAAAGCTTAAAATTGTATTATTATTATTATTATTATTACAACCACACACTAGTTTCCGATTCCAGGACTTGGAGCTGGTAGCAGAAATCTCTCGGTCTCAGCAAGATGAAGAGTGGTGAGCTTTCTACTAGAACTAGAAGTGATTGGATTGCCTTCACCTCTAGGAGAGGCGCCCTTGGAAAGCCTATTCAACACCAAGTTGCCTTCCAAAAGCTTCCTAGCCTCTGGACTGTGGCTAAAGGATACAAGAACTAAAATGAGTGCAAGTGTGGCTAAACGAGCCATGTAGATTCTTGTGTGATCAAGGAAGGCAAATCTAAACAAGGTTAATTTGAAAACGATAATACTCTAAACTATCTATGAGTATATATATAGATAAATAGATTACGTGAGGGTCAAAGAATTTGTTAAAAATGACAACTTTTTTTTAATAGGACGTGTATTCACAATTAATCAATTAAAATGTATATATAATAATACAACCACACAATTATTGAAATACATTAAAGTTTCCAATTATTTAGAATATATGATTTCATTATTTGATGCGGTACTTGATTTTTCTCTATAACTGATGATGACTGATGAGTGTATTAATTGGATTACAGTCTAAAACATTTTGCCTTGATTTGTTCCCCTCAAACTTATGGAGATTTTAAACAAAGATCTTGATGAGTTTGGAATGTGTATTTAAAGTCAATATTGAAATCTTGATGATCATTTTGAAAAATAACCTTAATAGCCAAGAATATTCAAGCCACCAACAAGAACAACAAAAAAATAATTCTAGAAGACAATATCGAACTCTCTGTAGACCATACAAAATCTAAGTCAAACTTTACTTAAGTTTGTAACTTGAAAAATATAACATGAAGTTAATACTTCATAAACAAGAGAAATGCCTTAAAATCTATAATAAATAATCTTTAAATTGTGATTATAAGTGTTGCACCCGACATCATAGTGATCCTATAAAAAAACTTATTTTATGTTTGGAAAATGAGGTCAAAACTAGAAATAAGAGTCACCACCTAATATTATGGTAACTAGAAATCCTAATCGATTAACAAAGATCTAAGGTAAGAGATTGATTATGCTAAAGAGAAGATACTATCACTCGAAAGCATGCTACTTGAGGTAAGCTCCATTGCTATTATTGTCTTTATTCCTAACAATATATTGTGCCTAATTTACCGATGATCTATTTATATGGTGATAATGAGTCTACTATTATGTGTTAAATCTTGAGTTGAAGGTTAAACCTAGCCATTCTATAGTCTTGTTTAATTTTTCCACTCCTAGTAATTATCTTTGGATAACATTTGATGAATTGGCAATTCTAAGGTTAGTCACTTCTTATCTCCCTGTGTGACTACTGTCGATCAAATCATGTCAGTGAATGATCCATAGGCCTGTATCAGATTCATTAAAGCCAACCAAAATCCTAGAAAAGGTCTAAGAAAGGGGTTTCAATGAGGTTCACTTACGGTATAATACTTGATTTTTACTTGCAGTATTTGCCAAGTGAAACTAATATTCCTGATCTTTTCTCTGATGTAACAGGTGAATATTAAATATAAAATAACATTTTAATTTTGACATCAGTGAATATTATGTTGAAAATTCTTAATACTTTTAATTTTGATGGTAATGAATATTGGACTGAAAATCTTTGCTTGTTTGAAAATAAGGAGAATATGCTACTCCTTTGATATCTAGAGAAATGACTTATATTGAGTCCATATTTTTTGTTTTTGTTTTGTTTTTGTAAATAATGCTAAAAACACAAACTTTTTTCTTTTTTTACAATGTTAAACATGCAAAATGATTTTTTTTCTTGTTTTTTTCAATATTTTTAAAGGACTTGGCCATGTGCAAAATTTGATGATGGTGATATATTTTTTTATGCTTTGAATGATAAGGATTATGTAATTACCAATAAAATAAAGAAAAATCAAACAAAGTTAATCGCACACTAAAAGCATTATAAACATATAAGAGCTCCAATTTTAGATGAATAAAATTACAATAAATTATAAACACAAACACATGCAGAAGGCTAAACTAAAGTCTAAGCATGTTATTTCATATAATCCTTACATATGAAAATAAGTATGTAATCATCATTCCAGTACAAAATCAATTTCATGAACATGATTCAATATATCACCAAATCTCATCATAACACAAATTAAAATAATTAAATAAGCATGATTTTTATTCAACATAAATATTCATTTAATGAACATTGCTTAATCCAAACCTCATCATAAAACATATAAAAAATCAATAATAAAACAAAATAATAATTCAAAAAGTATTTGGGGTTCGAAATGAACCTTCTACCTTAGAAAAGGATGACCAAAAAGGGCTGGAATAATGATGGCAATGATGCTGGTTATGTGGTTAGATGGGAATGATGTTGCCACTTTTATAATGGTTGGGAAAATTACTGAAATTTTTTTGGTTCCTCCGCTTACAACTATCTCTGTGACAAAGGATTTGCTGATTGCGCTCTGCCTTCCATGCTTGGCTCTAGTGCAATGAACTGTTGCACCTTAACATTAATGTGACATCGTTTTGTTGTTCGCTAATAGAATACATGGCTTTTGTTACGTTTTTTGTTATGTCTATATAAAGAAATACATGTATGATCCAACTTTTTTAAATATAATTAGTTAATCAATCAGTTTTATATAATTACACTCTTTCACACATCAAAATCTGCTAATATTCATTCAATTTGAGTTCACCAACACAGTTTTTTTTTAGCTTCGTGAAGCTTTGGTTCAGCACGACTTCAAATGCTTTTGCTTATTCAATATTTTGTGGCAATTATAACAATATCAATCATATTTACTTTACAAACTCACGGCACCGCCCGAACATTGCAACTAGTATTATTTATTTCTCGATTAGAGGTTGAAGGTAATGGTTTATTCTATATTTTCCTAGGTTTTCCTATCTTAATCTATTTAATTGCCTATTAACTAGGCTATGATACCAATGTTCAAAATACACTACAAATATTAGTAAACTTGGACTTAGTATTAAAGTTGTTAAAAGAAGTGATACTCAAATACACATTTAATGAGTTAATAAGAACTTATCTAAAATATTGGGGACTAAACAATTTTTTTTCCAGTCATGTGGTTATTCTATTAATGACATTCATGTCAAAGAACCATCTTAACCCAAGATATAATATATATTATTCTATAACACACACCCTCAAGTGAAAGCTCTTTGAGCTTGAAACTCGCACAAACTCACACTATCTTGTGCTTAATTTTTATCAAATAAATAGGGATTGTGAGATTTGAACTTGTAACTGCTTGGTCATCAAGGCTCTTATACTATATCAAAGAATCATTTCAACCCAATAGCTTAATCTGTTAGGTGAGGTCTCAAGATATGATTTATATTATTCTTTAACAATTCATTCATTTTCATTGGTCCATTGGATCAACCCATAGGATAAGCCTAAAGGCTTTTAATTTCACATTTAAAGATTATAAGATTTTATTGTGGTTTATATAGTGAGAAGTTAAATAATTAAAATTAGACCCATATAATACTAAAGTTTTTAGAGAAGAGAAGTCCTAGGCCATATAGGCTTTAGGCTCGCTCGGCTCAACTCGGCACGACCAAGGTTTGGATTTAGGCTTGATGTAAACTAACTTTTAGGCCTATAAAGAATTATTATTTGCTAACCCATGATTAAATAGCCTGAATAGTAATGTTCCTTTATGTGAATAGTTTATTTTCAAAAGGAAAATGTTTGATTATTAAGGAAAACTATCATTTTTTTATTTATTGGTAATTAAGGTAAAAATAATGTTATATAATTATATTTTTTCCTCCTTAACCATGGATTCCTAATTAATTAATTTCCTCTTCTTAATTCATAGGATCTCTTTCATAAATTTTTTAATTTTGATTGATTCTCCAATTTAATTTTCTTTTTTTTTCTTTTGCATAGTCTCCCATATTATTTTTTTATTCCATAATCACCTTAGTCCCTTGTTCTCTATTTCTTCTTATTTCATCCCTAAATTTTTTTTTATGTTTTATGTTTTTTTTTTACTTTTTCTTTATTCTTATTTATATTATTATCATAAAAATAAAATTAAAAATAGAGAAATTAGGGGTAAAAAATAAGTTATGATAGTTATCCTCTCTTTATAATACTTACGACAATCATTGAAAAATTAATTTTCTTTTGACTTTGTATAATAAGTTTGTAAAGAAACATAATACTAGAAAAGATTTTTTTTTTAATATGACCAAACCAAAGTGGTTGACTAAAGAGTAAATAATGAATGAAATCTAAACAAGTCCATGTTATCAGGTGACCAATCTTGACAAAAAACCTGTTAGAAATTATAAATGGATTCATGTTATTAGGTGACAAACCTTGATAAAAACTTTAAATGGGTCTATGTTATTAAGTGACCAACCTTTAAATCAAATCTAAATAGTCTTATTAGAAGTTGACTATCTTTAAAATCAAATAAAAGTCGATTAGAAGGCAACTACCCTAAAATTCAAATAAATAAAGAAAGTCTCATTAGGGTGCGTTGGGGGGGGGGGATTATGAGTCAACTAGCTTAACCCGCGACTTGGGTTATAAGACCATGATAACCCTATAAAAAATAAATTATAAAAATTATAAATCCCAATTCCCAAAGAACCCAATTTTAAAGGATTAAATAAAAAAATTAATTAAAAAAAGAACAAAAAATAACATGAGTCAACTTAGGTTAAGAGACAGGGGTAACTCCATAGAAAGAAAGAAAAAAAATTATAAAACCCAATTCCTAATCAATCCAGTGTTTAAGGATAACTTTGAGAAAAGAAATTAATTAAACAAAAAAAATTACCTGAGTTAACATGGGTAATCCACAAAACTTGTAACATGAGTCATTAGACCATGATAATCCCTTAGAAAGCAAATAAAAATTAATTATGAAGCTCAATTATCAATTAACTCAACGTTGAAGAATGAAGATGAGAAATAAATTAATTGAAAAAAGGATAAAAAAATAACTCGAATCAACACGACTAACCTATAAAAATTATGTCTTGGCCATTATGAGACCGAGATAACTCCATATAAAGTAATTCAAAATAAATTATGAAGTTTTATATCTAGTAAATCAAATGTTGAAGGATGAAATTAAAAAAAAAAACTAAGTTTGAAATTTAAGTAAAAAATTCCCGAAAGATTTTGAAGATCAAATGAAAAAGCTTGGCTTTTCACTATTTATTAATATAGTGAAAAGCCGAACCCTTTTAATATATATACGTTAATATATAAAGAGTTAAGGATAGAAGATGAAGAGGAAATCTTAACCTAAAACAAAGGTTCATTCAAAATCAATCTTGGTATAATAAATTAACTCGGACTTTATTAGTTATTATACCTAGATGATAATCGCATGAGACAAGATAAAGATTCAAACTCATGTGATCATCAATATATATGTCAGCTTTATGAAAAAATAAAAAATAAAAATTGGGATGCCTAATCTATGATGATGATATATGTATATATATTAAAAAGTAAAACCATTGCAGGAAATGCTAGAAAAAATATACGAGTAATAATGGACCACCGAAGATAATAATTCTTCGACAGCAAAATTTAGAACTTTCTTTAGGTTCTAATAATTTAAAACTTGAAGTCGATGCTTCTGATAAGTATTGGGAAATAAGGGAAGGGAAACAATGTTATCCAGATACTCATTAAGGGATTTTAAAGGTATTGAGTGCATGTATTACTCTAATAAAAAGGAACTTTTGGCCATAAAAAGGGGTATTGAAAAGTTTGAGTGTAATTATTATCTATAAACTACTTTTAATTAGCCTAGAAGTGATAATGAAAAATTTAAAGCTTTTTTATTCAATAGCCTTGAGTGAATGGTAGTAAACAAAAGATAAGAGTTACCATAATGATCAAGGATTAAGGATCAGGATGATCTTAAGCTAAAGTTTATTTAATGAAATGAATACTCATGGAGATAGTTCTCTAAATCATTATGAAGATAGCCCTAGAAATGAGTCTAAATATGATGTAATACTAGTTTATAAAGCTGGAGATTCAAATATATACATGGAAGAAACTCCAAAATGAAGATAGAAACTAATACACCATAAGAAAAAGTCCCTACTCGGAAATAAAAAAAAAGATAAATAATACAGGAACATCTCATAAGACATCCAAGAAAATAAAAATAATAACATCAGAAGACATTTAAAAAAAATATAAGAACTTGATTTTAAAAATGAATTATCTGATTGGAACCTCCTTTGTATGTGATTTCCAATTGATTAATAAAAAGAGTTTATACTACACTTATTTTTAATACTATTAATGGATCATCTAACCTCGACAATTACTTTTATATTTGATTAATACTCACATCAATATCACATCTCAAAAGTTCTCTTCAACTCCTTTTCATTTGTTGTTTATAATTTTATATAGTTCACCTTCTTATGGTTCGATTCCGGTCTTGTCGGGTTATTTATTATTTCGACACTCCTGTACTTGGGATAAGAAATCAATCTTTTGATCGTGTCATCTACCTTATGAATTTATCTCTCTAAGTTTGCTACCTTGTTTGTAAAAGCAAGAAAGAGTAATTGCAGGATGAATGTGCATGATTCATTCTGATAGTCGTATAATACACATGATTAAGTTGGGAGTTTGTACTGAGGTTTGAACTAAAAAAGTATGGATGGTTAGTTTTCCTTTCTCAGATATTGTTTATGAAGTAAGTCAAGAGGTCAATGTTTGCATAAGGGAACCCTTGAATGTTGAACTTATCTTAAGCTTTTGCCCTTTGTTTTCATGATTTTCTTTTTGCTCGAGGGCAAGCAAACATTCAAGTTTAGGGGTATTTGATAAGGGAATTTATTCCATGTATATTTTCAGTTATTTTTGTTTTATTTTGAAATATTTCATATGTGTTGCACAAGTTAATTAGAATTTTGGATGCCCTTTTGAATTATTGACCTCGTGGAAAATTAATGTGTTTTCAGATACTAAATTACTAGAGTAGGCAGAATCTAGAATTAAAGCTGAGTACTGATTGATTTTCGGGTTGTAACGGGAGTTATACAACTCCGTTTCAAGTGTTCATCACCATTTTGAAAATCTAATAATTATTTTAGCCTTTGTTTGAAATACCTTAAGGAATCTATATGATAGAGATATCTTTGATACTTTTATAATCTTTAAAGGTTTTAAGGTATTTAATAAATTTTGACAAGTTCAAGAAATTCGTAGAGTATAAAAAGTTTGCTCGTTGAAATATTTAATTGATGCACGAGAGAGATTAATATTTAAATTAGAAAAACCTGATTATCAATACTAATAATAATTTATTCAATTGAGAAAATTCATATAAAAATAATTATGGTAAGTCAAAAATCTTAAAATCCATTAGAATTGAATTCAATAATACTTAATTAATTAATTATTACTTTTAATTGTTAATTATTGCTTTTAATTTTTATTTCATAAACTATCACATTCAATTCCTGCATCACAATTTAAATTTTTTGAAAGTTAGTAGAAGTTTTTACAAATTTCGATGGTACAATACTCATTATTTTATTACTTCTGACATTCATGCACCCGCAAAATAAACCAACGGATACCCTTGTGGTGACTTTAGTGCCTCGGTCTGCTGGTGATCTTGTTACCATTGATAGCGTCAGGATAGTGTCAGGATTGGGCTCTGCTATCATTTTCTTTTCTATTGTCCTTTTTGCTTTTTCTTGTTTTTTTCTGTTTCCATGTTAGAATTCGGTGAGTCTTGTCTCTCTTCTTTAAAGATGCTCAATTAATGGACAGATTATTTTTTAGATTTGATCACCCAAAATCACGTGAAAGTGATGTTTCGCATGTTTATATATATATATATATATAAATTATCTTCCTTCAAACTTCCAACCATAGATGTACACTAGATAGTGGTTTTTTTATTAACATAGGTATTTGAGCCAATTTAAGTTTACCTTAATTAATCATATGGATTCTTAAATTAACGATCATGTAAGTACTTTTCTAGTGATTCTAAGATTTGTAGCACTCGAACTGGTGACCTCTAGGAAGCAAATGCAGAGCTTGATCAGTTCAGCTACACTCCTCAGAGTTATAGTTAATAGTTTTTATATTTGTGTTATGATGTGGGTGATATTTTTTCTAATCTTAAAAAATAATAAAATAAATAGAGATGATAATATATTAGACAATATATGTTTTTAAAAAACTAAATATCTAGAAATTAATCTAATTTAATTAAAAAATTAAAAAGAAACTAAACTCAATAAAGAAAGAAATGTAAAAATACCTGAGATCTTTTTAAAATCAGTTAAAAATCCTATATAAAGAAAAAAAATACAAAGTCCAATATCTAATTAAATCAAATATCAAATAATGAAATTAAAAAACATGATTTAAAAAAACAACAACAACAAATGATCTTGAATGAATCTCCTAAGCTTCGGTTATTCCCTCAAAGTCCTAACCCATCAATCAAGTAGCTCAATTTAATTATAAGGATGAAATAAAAAACAATTTAAAAAACTTGCTAAGGTTAAAAAATAGCAATAAAAAAAATACGGATAAAATCTAATATGCCAATATAATGGAGAATGAAATTGTAAAAAAAAAATAATTTTGAAAATCATCCCAAATAAAATAAATAGCAATAAAAAAAATGAGGACCAAATTCATTCATTAAGAATGAAATCAAAAAACAAATTCAATTCTATAAACTAATTCAAATAAAAAATTTGCAATTAAAATAATAGTGATGAAATCCTAAAGAGAAAGAAATTGATAGTTGTTGTGAAATGTTGCAAGGGAAGGCATGAAAACCAAAAAAAAAAGAGAAAAGAAATGGAAAAAAAGAGTCAATCACAGCCAAACCATTAGGAATTAAGCCATATGCATCGTCGGTGAAGGTAGCCCTCGCCGTTTCAAATAAAAAAAATCAAGGAAGACGGTTTTTCACCGTCGTGAGCCACCATGGATGTTCAAAGACAATGAGGTGACCCACTCTTTAGCGCACTCTATGAATGTGCTAGTGACTATTTCTTTTTCTTTTTTATTATTTGATTTATTAAGTAAATGATCAAATCATCCCTAAGACCATATGATAATTGCAAAAACAAAAGAACTCAAAGTGAAATAACTAGTATGCCCTTAAAGTCAGGCCTAAGATATTTTTATTTCGATAGCAATAGAGTAGTAACATTGTGCATGTAAAAAAGAAATATCCAAAAAGCCTTTGGGCCAAAGTTTTTTTTTTTCTTTTAAGTGTTACCAACTAATTTAACCGTGCAAAAAATTATGAAAAAAATGAGATATCCCCAACAAATCTAAAATGACAAATGAACCTAGATAACAAGATTATTTTACTCCTGAAAGACAACTTTGTGTATTTTTTGTGAAGGGCAAAGACTTTAATGTACTATTATAATCCAAGGTAATTAAAGGCATAACAACAATGTTTTCCCCCACACACCTTAAGTTCTGTTAATAATAAGACATGAATTGAAGATCCATCTTGTCCATTCAAGTTATTGATAGTTAGGTTAATTCAAATTAACGTAAATCCACTAGATCCAAAATCTAAGTCATTCATCGAGTAAGTTAACCCTGTTTTACACCAATATTATTTTTTAAAAATTGAAATATCATCACTTTTTGAAATGAAAAGTAAACTTGAAATGACGTGATTTTAAAAAAAAAAATTATTTTTTCCCCTTAAGCTAGCTCAAATTAGAATCCATATCAATAAATTATCAAGTTACCCTAAGATTTAATATAACTAGGCTTAGATGAACAAAGATAACTAGGCTCCTATGAATAAAGAAAAAATAAATAACAAAAGTTGTGGGATGAAAAAGAAAAGAAAAGAAAAGAAAAGGAAACTATATATGTTTTTTTAATTAAAAATAAAGGTAATTAAAATAAGTTCTTGTAAGAGTATGAATGATTTGAAATAAGCAGGAAAAACTATATTTATTTATTATTAAAATAAGTTATTTTGTTATAAGTATTGTTTCTCAAATTAAAACAAAACTAATCACAATCTTGAAATAAATTTTTAACAAAATAAAAATTGAAAATTATATCTCTCAAAAAATTAACAAAAAGATTAATCTAATTTTTTTTAATTAATTTATAATAAAGAACAAAGTAGAAATCTTATATTTGTTGAATATTTATAATCACAAATTTAAAAATATGAACTTGTTACCGTTGATGGTTAAAAAAAGAAAAAGAAAAAAAAAAGCAGGCATAACTTTGTTGC
>Ga0325401_1001000_pt1 | contig 22858 bp, 20 predicted proteins | sample PopdelMetagenome_FD_205666 | JGI IMG/M metagenome (GOLD analysis project Ga0325401, IMG submission 205666) | Populus deltoides microbial communities from Bellville, Georgia, United States - Xylem-PdKOR-R2 | ecosystem: Host-associated > Plants > Phyllosphere > Stem > Wood/Secondary xylem | place... | reverse complement strand
ACGCACGGCCTTACGGGTAAGTCTTCGACAGGTCGCGCCAGTCGGGATTGGCCTCCTCGATCAGGGCGAACTTCCGATCGCGGCGCCAGCGCTTCAGGTGTTTCTCATTCGCGATGCAGTCCAGGATATCGTCGCCGGCCTCCGCCCATACCAGCCGGTCGAGACCGTACCGCGCGCAGAACTCGGAGCCGGTGCCGCTTCGATGCTGGTGGATGCGCGCTGTCAGGTCGGCGGTGACGCCGAGGTACATCGTGCCGCGATAGCGGTCGGCCATGCTATGGATCCAGCCGCGCTTCGTTGGCGCCATGACGTCAGGGTCGAAGAAAGCGGGGCCCCGGGTCAAGCCCGGGGCGACGGATGCGACGATCGAACCGGCCAGGGGCGTGAAACCATATTCCCCGCCCACCGGTTCTGCGATCGAATGACGGGGAGCCGCCCTTGCGCGTCGTGACGCTGGACCAGCCCGACGATTTCGACGGCTGGCGCGACGCGGCGCGCGCGCTGGCGGCGGAGGGGATGCCGCCCGACCGGGTGGTGTGGCAGGTACGCGGACGCGACGCCGACCTGTTCGGGGATCCGGCCCCGGCGGAAGCCCCCTCCTCCCCGGTCCAGTCCGGCTTCTCCGTACCGCGCGCGTTCGTCGACTTGGCCCGCGACGCGGTGCTGGCCGACGATCCGGAGCGGTTCGCGCTGCTCTACACGGCGCTGACGCGCCTGCGCGATAAGCCGCGGCTGGTGGACGACCACGCCGACCCGCTGATGCGGCGGCTGGACGAGCTGGCCAAGGGCGTGCGGCGCGACGTCCACAAGATGCGCGCGTTCGTCCGCTTTCGCGAGGTGAGCGAGGGGGACGACAGCCGCTACGTCGCGTTCTTCGAGCCCGAGCATCACATCGTGCGCGCCAACGCGGCGTTCTTCGTCAACCGCTTCGCGTCGATGCGCTGGTCGATCCTGACGCCTGAGGTGTCGCTGCACTGGGACGGGCAGACCCTGTCGGAGGGGCCGGGTGCCACCCGCGCCGACGCTCCGGACGGCGACCCGACCGAGGAGGTGTGGAAGACCTATTATTCCAGCATCTTCAATCCCGCCCGCGTCAAGGTGGGCGCGATGTTGAAGGAGATGCCGCGCAAATACTGGCGCAACATGCCCGAGACCGCGCTGGTGCCGGGGCTGATCGCGGGCGCGCAAGGACGGGAGAGCGGGATGATAGAAACGGCGCGCGCCGCGGTATCGGGCGACAACGCGCAGGTCGCCTGGGAGGCGTTGAAGGAGGAGGCGGCGCACTGCACGCGCTGCCCGCTCTACAAGCCCGCGACGCAGACGGTGTTCGGCGAGGGGCCGGTGTCGGCGACGATGATGTTCGTCGGCGAGCAGCCCGGCGACCAGGAGGACCTGGCCGGCCGGCCTTTCGTCGGCCCCGCCGGCCAGATGTTCAACCGCGCGCTGGCCGAGGCGGGGATCGACCGGTCCGAAGCGTACGTCACCAACTCGGTGAAGCACTTCAAGTTCGAACAGCGCGGGCGCAGGCGCATCCACGCCAAGCCCGGCACGGGCGAGATCGACGCGTGCCGCTGGTGGATCGAGCAGGAGCGGATGCTGCTGCGGCCGCGCGTCACGGTGGCGCTGGGGGCGACGGCGGCGCGGTCCTTGTTCGGCAAGACCATGACGATCGGGCGCGAGCGGGGCCGCGCGATCCAGCTGCCCGACGGCGGCGGCGAGGCGTGGATCACCGTCCACCCCAGCTACCTGCTGCGCATTCCCGACGAGGCCAAGGCGGCCGAGGAATACGCGCAGTTCGTGGCGGACCTGAAGGTCGCGCACGGGCGCGTGCGCGAGTTGGCGGACTAGAGCGGTTTCCGATCGGGTTGGATCATCGGCACGGAGTTGATTTCGGTTCGGGGCAATTTCGGTTCGGGGCAAGGCGCGAGGAGGGAGCGATGCCGAGGCATCGTGACGGACGAGCAACGCCGCCCCGGATCGAAATCGACCCGCCGCGAAGCGGTCGCCCGCAGGGCGATGACAATGGTTCAACCTAGTCGGAAACCGCTCTAAAGGGTCAGGCGGCGAAGAGCTTCACCAGCGCCGCCGCCACCCGATCCGGCGCTTCGCGCTGGGGGAAGTGGCCGACGCCGGGGAGCGACAAATAGTCGAAGGTGCCGGCGAACTTCCCCGGCACCTGCTCGGACGCGGCGGGCGGGTTGACGCCGTCCACCTCGCCCTGAACGTAGATGGCGGGCAGCGACAGCGTGCTTCCGGCCTTCACCTTATCCTCCAGCCACGCCGTCGCGGGATCGGGCGCCGCCTCGCCCCAGCGGGCGCGATAGCTGTGGATCGTCACGTCCGCCCAGTCGGGATTGTCCCAGGAGCGGGCCACGCGGTCGAACAGTTCCTGGGTAAACCAGCCGTGCGGCGACCAGTTGGTCCAGTGGACGTGCGCGAAGCCGCGCGGGTCGGCGCGCACCGCGTCTGCACCGCGCGCGGTCGCCATGAACCAGTGATACCATTGCCGCTGCGCGTGCCAGAAGGGCGGCGTCGGCATTCCGCCCAGCCGGGGCGGCGTGGACAGCATCGCCAGCCGCTGCACCCGATCGGGCCAGCCCACCGCCAGCGCCTCGGCGGCGTTGGAGCCCCAGTCATGACCGGCGACGACGAAGCGGTCGACGCCGATCGCCGTCATCAGCTCGGCCGCGTCCAGGGCGATGCGGCCGCTGTTGCCGGTGCGCGGCGCGCCTTCGCGCAGCCGCGTGCTCCCGAAGCCGCGCACGTCCGGCACGATCGTGCGCAGGCCAGCCGCATGGAGGGCGGGCACGACCCCGTCCCAGGTCGACGCGTCGTCGGGCCAGCCGTGCAGCAACAGGACGACGCGACCGTCGCGCGGCCCCTCGTCGCGATAGCCGATGCGCAACGCGTCCGTTTCTACGAAGGCCATGGTCGTCAGAAGCTGTCCGGGTGGGGGCCGATACGGCCGTCGGCGTCGTCCATCGCGTCGATCGCCGCCAGGTCGTCGTCGGTCAGGTTCAGATCCAGGCTGGCGAAATTGTCGCTGAGATGGGCGGGGTCGGCGGCCTTGGGGATAGCGCACAGGTCGCGCTGGCGATGCCAAGCCAGCACCACCTGGGCGGGCGAGCGGCCGTGCGCGTCGGCGATGCCGGCGATCACCGGGTCGCGCAGCAGGTCGCCGCCCTGGCCGATCGGGCTCCAGCTCTGGGTGACGATGCCGGCGTCCGCGTGATAGGCCCGCAGCTCGCGCTGCTGAAAGCGGGGATGGAGTTCGATCTGGTTTACTGCGGGCCGCTCGCCCGTCTCGCGATGCAGGCGGTCCAGATGCTCGGGCTGGAAGTTGGACACGCCCACCGACCGCGCCAGACCCGCCTCGCGCAAGGACAGCATCGCCCGCCACGCGTCGACGTACGCGTCGGCTGAGGGCACGGGCCAGTGCATCAGGTACAGGTCGACCACGTCGACGCCGAGCAGCGCCAAGCTCTCGTCGAGGGCCGCGGCCGCGTCGCCCTGGCGGTCGTTCCACAGCTTGGTGGTCAGGAACGCGCCTTGCTGATCCGCCCAGCCGGCCCCCACGCCGCGTTCGTTGTGATAGATGGCGGCGGTGTCGATCAGGCGATAGCCCATGTCGAGCCCGCGGCGCACCGCGCCCGCCGCCTGATCGTCCGGGATCTGCCACGTGCCCAGGCCCAGCCGGGGCATGGTGCGGCCGTCGTTCAGCTGAAAATCGTCCATGGCCGCCCGAACCACCGGTGGGGCGCGCGGGTTCCGATTGACCCGTGCCGGCCCGGACGCCAAGCCCCCATTCATGGTGGAAAAGATACTGGCGGCGCTGGCCACGTTCGTGATCGGCGTGATCTCGGCGACGGGTTACTGGGGCGTCGCCCTGTTGATGGCGATCGAGAGCGCGTGCGTGCCGCTGCCGTCCGAACTCATCATGCCGTTCGCAGGGTATCTGGTGTCGACGGGCCAGTTCGACCTCTACGCCGCCGCGACCGCCGGCGCGATCGGCTGCAACCTGGGTTCCATCGTCGCGTACGAGGCGGGCAAGCGCGGCGGGCGGCCGTTCATCGAGCGATGGGGCCGATACCTGCTGATCGGCGCGGACGAACTGGACGCGGCCGACCGGTTCTTCGCGCGCTGGGGGTCCGCCGCCGTGCTGGTGGGGCGCCTGCTGCCCGTGATCCGCACCTTTATCGCCTTTCCGGCGGGCGTGGCGCGGATGAAGTTGGTGCCGTTCCACATCTACACGTTCGTCGGCTCCTGGCCCTTCTGCCTGGGACTGGCGTGGGTGGGGATGACGCTGGGGGACAAGTGGCACAGCGACCCGCGGCTGAAGGCGGCGTTCCACAGGGCGGACGCGGTGATCGGCGTGGTGCTGGTGGCGCTGGTCGGTCTGTACGTCTGGCACCGGGTCAACGGGATACGCCGCAACCGCGCGTGATCGGGCAAGGCGGCGTTCAGGCCGGTCCGGCTATCGCGGGGGCACCCGAAAGGTTATGGTCCCAGCCATCGTCCGATAGGATCAGACTTATTTCCATGTCCGGCCCCTCCCTTCCCCGATCCCGCCGACACCGGCTGGCGCTGGTCGCGCTGGCGGGCGGGCTGGTCGCGTTGCCCATCGCGGCCGCCGCCGCCGCGGACACGGCCAGCTATCGCGAGTTCGACCAGTTCCTGGACGTGTTCAACCGGATCAAGGCCGATTACGTCGACAAGGTCGACGACAAGACGCTGATAAAGGGCGCGATCCAGGGGATGCTGGCGTCGCTGGACCCGCATTCGAGCTTCGTCGACGCGCTCGACTTCGACAATCTCCGCATCCAGACCGAGGGGAATTACGGCGGGCTGGGCCTGACCGTGTCGATGGAGGACGGCGCGATCAAGGTGGTGGCGCCGCAGGAGGACACGCCGGCCGCGCGCGCGGGCGTCAAGGCGGGCGATTACATCACCCATATCGACGGCAAGCTGATCTACGGCGAATCACTGGACGAATCGATCGGGCTGATGCGCGGCCGACCGGGCACCAAGGTGTCGCTCACCCTGGTCCGCCCGGGGCGGGACAAGCCGCTGGACGTGGCGCTGGTGCGCGAGGTGATCGTGCAGCGGCCGGTCAAGTGGGAAGTCCGCGGCGACGTCGGCTACATCAACATCAACACCTTTTCCGAATCGACGGGGGCCGACACGCGCGCGGCGATCATGGCGATCGACAAGTCGCTGGGGCACCGGCCGCTGGGCTACGTGGTCGACCTGAGGGACAATGGCGGCGGCCTCTTGACCCAGGCGATCGCGGTGTCGGACGCGTTCCTGGACCGCGGCGAGATCGTGTCGCAGCGGGGCCGCGAGAAGACGGACATCGAGCGGTATTTCGCCCGGCCCGGCGACGACGCCCACGGCCTGCCCGTGGTGGTGCTGACCGACGCCGGCACCGCGTCCGCGTCCGAGATCGTGGCGGGCGCGTTGCAGGACCACCACCGCGCGATCGTGATGGGCGACAAGACGTTCGGCAAGGGATCGGTCCAGACGCTGCTGCCGCTGGGCCCGCAGACCGCGCTCAGGCTGACCACCGCGCGGTACTATACGCCGTCGGGGCGCAGCGTGCAGGAAGGCGGGATCGAGCCCGACATCCGCGTGCCGCAACTGACCGACGCGGACCGCCGCAACCGCCCCGTGTTCCGCGAGGCCGACCTGCGCCGCCACCTCATCAACGAGATCAAGGCCGACAACGCGGTGCTGGAAGAGGACACGCGCGACGACCCGCGTTTTTCCGCCACGCCCGAACAGCTGAAGGCCCGCGGGGTGGACGATTTCCAGCTCTACTACGCGTTGAAGACGGTGGCGCGGTTGGGCGGGCCGGCCCAGGTGGCCGCCGCGACCAGGCCCCGCCCGATCCCCGCCGCGCCCGTCCCGCCGGCCGTCCGATAGGACCGGGGGCTTGAAGCTGGATCAGAGCGACTTCGCCCGGATCACCCCCGCCTTCGCGCAGGCGCGGTGGTTGGCGCTGCTGGTGCCGGCCGCGCTGCTGGCCGGCGCCTGGGGATCGCAGCTGGTGGGCAAGCTTTACCCTTGCGAGATGTGCCATTGGCAGCGCTGGCCGCATTACGCGGCCGTCGCGGTGGCGCTGGTCAGCTTCGCGCGGCCCTCGCGCGCGGCCGTCGCGGTGGCGGCCTTGCTGATCGCGGTGTCGGGCGCGATCGGCGTCGCGCACGCGGGCGTCGAGTACGGCTGGTGGCAGGGTTTCACGGGCTGCACCTCCACCGTTTCGCTCGGCGGCGGGGCCGACGACCGGCTGGCGGCGATCCTGTCCGCGCCCGTGGTGCGGTGCGACGTGGCGCAATGGAAGCTGATGGGCGTGTCGCTGGCGGGGTTCAACGCGATCTTCTCATTGGTGGGCGCCGCCGCCATCTTGGGGCTGCTAGTCAGGAGAGTGCGGTGAGGCAGCCGGGCGACAGGATCGAGACGACCGACGCGATGATCCGCGTCGACCAGGCGGGCGAGTTCGGCGCGACGCGCATCTATGCCGGCCAGCTGGCGGTGCTGGGCGACCGGCATCCGGCCGCGCGCGCCATCCACCACATGGCCAGCCAGGAAGAGCGTCATCGGGCTTTCTTCGACCGGCTGATCGTCGAGCGCGGGGTGCGGCCGACCTTGCTGCGCCCCTTCTGGGACGTGGCCGGCTTCGCGCTGGGGGCGGTGACGGCGGCGATCGGGCCGGACGCGGCGATGGCGTGCACCGCGGCGGTCGAGACGGAGATCGACAAGCATTACGCCCAGCAGCTGGAGGCGCTGGGCGACAGCGACCCCGAGCTGTCCGAAGCGATCGCCGAATTCCAGGCCGAGGAACTGGAGCATCGCGACCACGCGATCGAGGCGGGCGCGGAGAACGCGTTCGGCTATCCGGTGCTGAGCGGGCTGATCCGGCTGGGCTGCAAGGTCGCGATCGCGGCGGCCAAACGGATATAAGGGAGAGTATCGATGAAGGCGCTTGTTCTGGCGGGACTGGTCCTCGCCGCCCCGGCCGCGGCCCAGACGGCCCCCGCCGCGACAACCGCCCCCGCCGCCAGCCCGGCGCTTCCCGGCGCGCCGCGCGCGCGACCCGTCAGCGAGGGGCCGTCCGAGGTCGCCAGGGGCGCGCCCGTCAACGGCGTGCTGGTGCTCTACGGCAACCAGCGTTGCCCCACCGACCAGAGCGGCAACGAGGTGGTGGTCTGTTCGCGCCGCCCCGCGTCCGAACAGTTCCGCGTGCCGAAGGAATTGCGCGAGATCGAGATCACGCCCGAGAACGCCAGCTGGGCCACGCGCGCGTCCGACACGATGAATGCCGGGTCGGGCGTCAACGGCATCGGCAGCTGTTCGGCCGTCGGCGCGGGCGGCGCCACCGGATGTTTCGGCCAGGCGGCGCGCGTCAACAAGCGCACCAACCAGGCGCGCAAGGAAGCCGACAAGCCCGTCGGCATGTGAGGCCGGGGGCGGGCCGCCCCGCCCGCCGGTCAGCCGCGGGCGCCGACCACGGGCTTCGAGCCCCAGACCGCGTAGAACAGGATATAAAGCTCGCACGCGGCGGGCAGCAGAAAGGATACGCTCAGCCCGTAATTGTCGGCGATCCACGCCTGCACGGTCGCCAGCGCACCGCCGGCGATCGCCATGATGAGCAGGCCCGACCCTTCCTCGGTCAACGGGCCCAGCCCGCGGATGCCCAGCGTGAAGATGGTGGGAAACATGATGGAGTGGAACAATCCCACCAGCACCAGCGCCCACATGGCCGCGTGACCCTGGCCCAGCACCGCCACCATCACCAGCACGAAGGCGACCGCCGCGTTGAAGGCGAGCAGCCGTTCGGGCGCCACCGTGCGCATGATCGCGGCGCCCGCGAACCGCCCCACCATCATGCCGCCCCACAGCAATGTCAGGTAGCCGCTGGCGTCGGCGGCGCTGAGATTGGCGATCTGCGGCTGCTGGATGAAGCTGATGAGCAGCGAGCCCACGCAGATCTCCGCCAGCACGTAGAGGCCGATCGCGGGCACGCCGAACACCAGGTTGCGATGCCGCCACAGCGAATGACCGCGCCGTTCGGACGCGGCCATTCGACGCGTGGCGCCGCCCAATTGCGGCAGGCGGAACAGGCCGATCACCACCGCGATCACCGCCAGCACGCCCGCGATCAGCAGGTAGGGAACCTGAACCGACTGTGCGTCCGCCAGCCGCTGCGCCGCGGTCAGCGAGCCGCCACCCCCCTCGGCCGTGCCCGAGGCCGAGCGCGACAGGATCAGGAACGCGCCGAAGCTGGGAGCGACGAACGTCCCCAACGAATTGAACGCTTGGACCAGATTGAGGCGGAACGAAGCGGTTTCCGGCGGACCGATCACCGCGACGTAGGGGTTGGCCGCGACCTGGAGCAGCGTGATGCCGCTCGCCAGCACGAACAGCGCCGTCAGGAACAGGCCGTAGGAGGCGAATTGCGAGGCGGGCACGAAGCCGACCGCGCCCGCCGCCATGACGATCAACCCGACCACCATCGACCGCTTGTAGCCGATCCGCTCGATCAGCTTGGCGGACGGGAAGGAGGCGACGCCGTAGGCTATGAACCACACGAACTGGATCAATAGCGACTGGGTATAGTTGAGATCGAACACCGCCTTCAGGTGCGGGATCAGGATGTCGTTCAGGACCGTGATGAAGCCCCACATGAAGAACAGGGTGACCAGCAGCCCCAGCGCCGCGCGGTAGCTTTCCCCCGCCGCCGTCGTATCCATCCCAGGTCCGCTCCCGCCGCCGGGGGGTGTCGCGTTCAGGGGGGCCATGGCCATTATCGCGTTCTCCAGTCGGCCGGGCGGCCCGCGCCGGATCCTTCAACCACGTACGCCCCGACGGGAAAAGGTCGGACCTTCGATTTACGGGAATTTCGGGCAACGGCCCCGGCCTCGCCACCGATCTCGCGAAATCCTGGGTGAATCGGCTCAGGTCGGGGACCCATACAGTCCATTCGGATGCCATGGGTCCCGGGGACGAGGCCGGCCGCGTAGGTGAAGCCGAGCAAGGCGGCGGAGTACCACCGCTCGCTCAGCTCCAATATCTGCCCGTCACCGGGTCGACGGGGCGACGCGCCAGGACGGTGAACGCCGCGTGGGAACCGAGCATGGTTCGGCCCTCTCATCGCCTATGGCGACAATACCCAGATCTTCGACGGCGCGTGGCGCATCGCGGTCACGTCCGCCAGGGCAGCGCTGAACAGCCAGGCTGTGATCGGCGCGACCCGCGACGAGATCGCCCTGCCAAAAGCATCGGCGTGGCCCTTGCGCGCCGGTCGCCGGACCCTGCCGTCGACCCGTCCTCGACGATGGCCTATGACGCCGGTCGTCGGCTGCGGGGCATATGACTGATGGCACGGTTGACGTATGACGAGGTGACGGCGTTGGTCGAAGCCAACAACAAGTCGGGCGCGCCCACGACCGTGATCGTCGCCCAGTCGTACAAGGAGTCCCGGTTCGACCCTTCGGGACGGAGTGCCAGCTCCACCGCCGCCGGTCTTTTGGGCGTGACCCGGCTCGCCGTGCGGGAAACGAATCGGGTCAGGCACACCGCCTATTTCCACGCGGAGATGATGATCGCCCGGACGGCCATCGAGGTGGGGACTACCTATCTGCGAATCTGCCTGGACAGGAAGACCAGTCTGGAGGCGGCGCTCGACTATTACGGAACCGGCCCCGGCTATCACAACAGCATGATGGCGGCCCATCGGGCGCTGAGCGAGGGTGGCGACGATCCCATGACTATTCTGGTGAGGCACGTGGGACGATGAGGCGCGAACTGCTGCTGCTGGCGTGCGGGATGTCCGCGTCGGTCGGCGCCGCGCCCGCGGCCCGATCGCGGTTCGTGGTTCCGGTGGCGAGCGGATCCTACGCCGTCGACATCGACGACGACAACAGCCTGACGGTGTCCTGCGTCGAGGATTGCGCGGACGGCGCCGGCCCGTTCCTGAAGGAGGACGTCGCCAGTACGCCGACAGGCGTCCTGGCGCCGTACGAGGATCAGAACCTCGTGGTGACCACATGGGCCACGGGATCCGCGAACCTGATGATCGTGTACCAACTGGACGGCGCCAGGACCCGCAAGGTGTTCCAGCAGCCCATGCTGGGCAGGGCGGACATCGTGACGACCGGCAAGGAGGGGCTGGTCGTCCGCCTGCTCCAGCACGTGTCGGACCGGTCGCAGAACACCGTTCTTCGCAGCTGGCAGTGGCGGCCACTCGACGGCCGGTTCATCCCGATCTACCGACGGCGGTAGCGTGCGCCCGTAGGGCGGCGTCGACCGGAGCCCGGAAAGCCTCGCCCCGCCGCCCTGCACCGTGGGGCACCTTCACGGCGCGCCGGCCGAGGCAGCGACCGTGCCGTGCGGCATCGTCGCTTCCACCGCATTCTATCGCGAGCTGGTGCGCCTTCTCGCGCGAACCACATTATCCAGGCCGGTGATGGCGCTATTCCTCGCCGTTCGGCCGACCAGCCACGACCGGTTCCGCGCGCCGATGCTGTTCGGGCGCGACGTCGCGTCGTACAAGTTCGCGCTCGCCAAGGCGCTGCTCGAGGTGGCGCGCGGCGGCGCTGGATTTGGTCCCGCTGAGGAGCTGGCCGACCCGTACACGCGCCACCTGCGAACGCACCTCGCGCAGGCGCCGAAGCAGGGCACCAGCCGGTCCAGCTGCTTCCTGAAGACGTGCAAGGGCACCAACGCCGGCACCGTCTCCGACGACGGGCTCCGGTCGATCACGATATCGCTCGGCTTCAACAACGTCATCGACGCGTCCCACCGTCTCGGGGCCCACGACGTCGGGCAGCGCTTCTTCCTCGACGAGCGCGCCGCCGCCGGGGGCATTCGGCTCACGGACGCACTGCGGCACCTCGCGCACGACCCCGCCGCCGCTGACCTGGGGTCCGAGACGCCGTTCAGCTTCGCGTACATCTCGTCCATGTGCCGGCAGCACTGGTGGAGCCCCCCGCCTCATCGCCCATGTTGGTCCGACAATGCCCTCGCCGCTCGTCGCCCTAACTGCCCGGCTGTCGGTAAGGAGCGCGTGCGAACAGCTCCCGTTCCCAGCGGCGCGGATCATCAACGGCCCGGCTGACGACGTCGAAGGTCATCGTCGTGCGGCGGGCGAGCGTATAAGGCTGCCATCCGAGGCCCTTGCCCTTCGCGAAGGCCAGGAACGCGCGCTGCAAGCTGTCCGATACGTGCCGTGCATCGGCGCCGATCCCGGTGCCGGCGCCCGGCGCGGCCAGGTTGCCGAATAGCAACGACAGATCGATGCCATGAAAGGCCCCGCGACGAGGATCGGCGCGCGACGCAAAATCCATTCGATAGCACCAGATGGGCGCGCCGGCGCGGGCGCGGGCCTCCGCCACCTCGATCTGCCCGCGCCAACTTCGCCCGGCGGTGGTGACGGCGAAATAAAGGTCGGCGGCGGACGCGCCCGGCATTCTCCGACGGTATTCGGCGATGATCCATTCGGCCGGCAAATCAACGGGAAGTTCCCCGACGATGCGGGCCGGCAGGTTGGTCCAGTCCATGCCGGTCACGAACGGGTCGTCGGGGCCGGAGAACCCGCGCGTCTCGTCGTGTGTGGTGCCGCTCAGCATCGGCACGCCCAGCAGGAGCGGATGCGCGTCGGGACAAAAGGGGTGGCGCGACAATGCCCGCATGTCGAGAACGGGGCCCATGTGCACCGGTCCGCCCGCGACCGGGTCTTCGGCGTCGAGCGCGTCGACCAACCGCTCCACCGGCTGGTCGAGCAGGGCGGCCGGCGACGCGATCCCCAGCCGTGCCAGATAGGATCTCGCGCGCCGCGTCGCGTTGTTGGGGCCGGACACGGTGACCTGCTGCCCGCTCATGGTCACCGCACGATGGATCAGCCCCGCGGCGGCCGGCATGGCGAGCAGCGTCGTCACCTTGCCGCCGCCGCCCGAATCCCCGACCGCCGTCACGCGTGCCGGATCGCCGCCGAACGCGGCGACGTTCGCGCGGACCCAGGCCAACGCCAGCACCAGATCGTGCTGGCCGAGATTGCCGCTGTCGACGAAGCTCGGATCCAGGCCGGCGAGGTAGAGATAGCCCAGCGCGTTGAGGCGGTGGTTGGCCGACACGACGACGACTTCGCGCGCGGCCAGCCGGGCGCCGTCGACGACGGGATCGGACGCGCTGCCGAAGGCGAAGGCCCCGCCGTGGACGTAGAACAATACGGCAAGCCCCGCCCCGCGACGCGGCGACGGCGTCCAAACGTTGAGCGTCAGGCAGTCCTCCGATTGGGGCTGTCGGCGCGACCGCTGGGGGCAGGCTGGGCCGAAGGCCACCGCGCGTACCGGGTCAGGCGACGGCGAGACCGGTTCCGCACGTCGGAAACGGGCGGCGGTGCCGTATCGGATGCCCAAGAAACAGGAAACGCCGTCGCTCCCCGCCTCGCCGATGAACCGGCCCGCCGGACAGGCGACCTCGACGCCTCGGGCGTGACCCGGCCCGGCGCCCAGGATCGACAGGGCCGCGCCGCCGGCCAGCATCGAACGGCGATCGGTCACGCCGGGGACCGGTCCGGAAGCCGGCGATGCGCCGCCGCTTCCTCGATCAGGATCGAGACGAGGCGCGCACGCACGCTGCTGCGGGATGAGACCAGGCCGATCCGCCGACCTATCTCCGACGTGGGCAGCGACAGGCGCGCGAGGTCGAGCCCTTCGGGCCAGGGGGGCAACCAGTCGGGGACGATGGACACGCCCAGCCCCCGGTCGACCATCACCGCGATGGCGTTGAGCGCGTTCAACTCGAACCGCTCGCGCGGGTGGATATCGTGGCGGCGCAGATACTCGTCCGCGGAACGCCCGCCCCACTGGTTGCGGTCGTAGCGGATCAGCGGTTCCTGGCGAAGCAGGTCGTGCGGCGCGCGCTGCCCCCAGCGCGCGGGTGCCAGCACGATCAGCGGTTCCTCGCGCAGCACCATCCAGTCGCAGGTCTTGGGCAGCAGGAAAGGCGCTTCCAGCACGAAAGCGGCGTCGAGGTCGCCGCCCTCCACCGCGGCATATAGTTGCACGGAGCCGGCGGAGCGGATGTGGACGTTGGTGGCGGGAAAGCGTTCGCTGACGCGCGCCAGGATCGCGGGCAACAAGCCCGTCAGCGCCGTGGTGCAGGCGCCCAGCCGCAATTCGCCGTGCACCGCGTCGTCGTGCGCGACGCCGCGCAGGTCGTCCGCGTCGCGCAACAGCTGGCGCACGCCGGGCAGGATGCGGCCACCCGCCTCCGTCATGCGGACGGTGCGGCCGACGCGCACGATCAGCGGCACGCCGAAGTCGCGTTCCAGCGCCTGGAGTTGTTGGGCGATCGCGGAAGGGCTGATGTTGAGCGCGCGCGCGGCGGCTGCCATCGACCCCTGGTCGACCACCGCGACGAAGGTTCTCAGGAAATGGACGTCGATGCCACCCGCTCCGGTTCGAGATCGGCTCGCTCGCGCCCGCCGCCGCCGCCGCCGCCGCCGGTGAAGACGGTCAGGCCGTCCAGCTGGTCCCGCGTGGGCGGCGGGAACAGGAAGCTCGCCACATAGCCGATGGCGATCGACGAGACGATCGCGATGGCGAGGTAGAAATACGGGTGGACCAGCCCCAGCACCCAAGCGACCAGCGTGATGAGCGAGGCGGCGACGATGCCGATCGCCGTGCCCTGCCAGTTGGCGCGCGTGGTGAACATGCCCAGCGAATAGGCGCCGGCGCAGCTGCCGCCCAGCAGTCCGAACAGTTCAATGGTCAGGTCCAGCAGCGAGCGCACGTCGAGGCGCGACAGGACGATCGCGATGCCCACGCCGACCACGCCCGTCAGCACGGTCATCGCCTCCGCGAAGCGCACCGACTGTTTCTGTGTGGGTGGGGTCGCCCGCAGTTTCTCGTAGAAGTCGACCGACAGCAGCGTCGCGACCGAGTTGATCGTGCCGCTGAGCGTTCCCATCGCCGCAGCGAACAGGCCGGCGATGATGACGCCGGTGACGCCGTGGGGAAGCTCGCCGCCGATGAACGCCGGGAACACCGCGTCGACCGGCAGCAGCGGATCGAGCCGCATGGGGAACGCGCGGTAATAAGCGAACAACAGCGTGCCGATGACGTAGAACACCAGCCCCGCGGGCAGCAGGATCGCCGCGAACACCCAGATCGACCGGCCCGCCGCCTTGGCCGACGGCGTCGCCAGCGCGCGCTGCATCAGCACCTGGTCCTTGGGGAAGGTCAGCACCGTGTCGAAGCCGATCAGGATCAGGAAGCCCCACAGCGTCGGGGTGGTGAAATCGAAACTGAGGTTGACCAGCCGCGTCTTGTCGAACCGGGCGGCGGTGTCGAGAATGGGGGCGAGCCCGACCGCGTGGACGATAAAGCCGATCGCGAACAGCGCGCCGCTCATGAGAACGACCACCTGGAAGAAGTCGGTCCACACCACCGCCTTCATGCCGCCCAAAGCGGTATAAACGATGGTGCACAGGCCGATCACCAGGATGCACGCGACCACGCTGGTGCCCGTGATCGTGCCGATCGCCAGCGCCGGCAGGAACAGCACGATCCCCATGCGGCCGCCGACGTGCATCAGGATCGCCAGCGCGGACGACAGCATCCGGATGGCGGGGTGGAAGCGCGTTTCCAGATAGCTGAACACCGAGACCAGGTTGAGCCGGCGGAACAGGGGCACGATCCAGAAGGCGCACAACAGCAGCCCGAAGAAGGTGACGATCTTGGACATCATGTACTGCCAGTCGGTGTCGAACGCCTTGGCCGGCACCGCGAGGTAGCTGATCGAACTGGTGTTGGTGGCGAACATGCTGACGCCCGCAGCCCAGAAGGGGATGGCGCGGCTGCCCAGAAAGAACTCGCTGGTCGATCCCGTGCGCGAGCGCCACCAGAACCACCCGCCGATCGCCAGCATCCCCGCCAGATAAACGCCGACCACGCCCCAGTCGAACGGGCTGAGGGGGCGGCGCTGATAGCGTAGCTCGGTCGTCCGCACGCTGCGGTCGTTCGCCAGCGTCAGCAGGCCGTCGCCCCGGGCAATCGCTTTCACGACCTGGCCGAGCCCGGCGCCGATCGGCGTCCAGGCGTCGGTGATCGTGCTGTAGGCGTAAAGCCGCCCTTCGCCGTCCGCCCCCGCCGCCACGAACAGCAAGTTGGCTTGGGAAACGGGTCGGGCGGTGTCGGGGACGACCGGCACCGGGGCGGCGGTGCGGCGGCTCCAGCCGGCGCGCTCGGTCCAGCGCCACAGCGCTTGGCCGTCCGGTCCGCCGGTCATCGCGTACAACCCCTGCACCTGAGCGACGAGGTCGACCGGCGCCCCGCCGCCGGGCCAGACGGTCCGCTCGCTCCACGCCGCGCCGGGCTGCACCGCACGGAACAGGCGCGGTCGGCCGTCCCCGGCGACACCGGCCACCAGGATCGCGCCGCCGTCGAACGTCACGCGCGGCGAGGCGAGCGGCGCCGGCAGCGGCGGCAGCGCGCGGACCACGAGCCGGGCCCCGGTGCGCTCGATCAGTCGGGGCCCCCGCCCGGTCAGGACCGCCGCGCGGGCCCCGTCGCTGGCATCGGCCAGAACCGTCATGCCGGCCAGCGCGCGCGCGTCGATCGGCACCCACCGCGCGGGCGCGGCCGAGAGCATCACGGCGCGATCCCGAGTGAGCGCGACCGGGGCACCACCCAGCATCGTCAACACGGGCTTTTCACCCAGATCCGGCAGGCGGGGCAGTTCGCGCGTCTCGGTGGCCGTCACGGGCTCAGCCGCGCGGGTCGGCACCGCAATCAGGGCCAGCAGCAGCGGCCATAGGCGGAGCAGGCGATACAGGGGGGTCATGCCCCCTCCCCCGCCTGGGCCAGAAGCTTCTTGGCGCGGACGATGGCGGGGGCGTCGATCATCCGGCCCTCCAGCAGAAAGGCGCCGTGGCCCGCACGCGCCGCGACCGCAGCCGCGCGGACGATACGCCGCGCCTCGTCGATCGACCCGGCCGCGTCGAAGATCGCGTTGGCGGCGGCCACCTGGCGCGGGTGGATGCAGCTCTTGCCCAGGAAACCTATCGCGCGCGCCGCCCGCGCCTCCGCCTCGAAGCCGGCGGCGTCCGCCACGTCGGGCCAGGCGCCGTCATAGGCGAACACGCCCGCCTCCGCCGCCGCCAGGCGCAATTGCCACAGCGCGGCCTGCACCGGCTCGGGCCGGCGGCGATCGGCGCCCAGCGTCGCGAACAGGTCGTTCAACCCGACCTGAAGGCCCGCCACCAGCGGATGGGCGGCGGCGATGGCGGCCGCACGCGCGACGGCGGCGGGCGTTTCTATGTTGACCAGCAGGCGGGACGCCCCAGCAGACGCGGCGGCGGCCACGGCATCGCCTGCGCGGGCCAGCGCGGCCGGGTCCGCGATCTTGGGCAGGTTGACCAGATCGACGCGGGCGTTCGCCAGCGCCGCCAGGTCGGCGGCGAAATGGGGGCCGTCGGGCGCGTTGACGCGAACGATCACCGTCTTGGGCGACCCGCGCAGGGCGTCGTCCGCCAGGAAGGCGGCCAGCCGTTCGCGCGCCGCCGCCTTGCCGTCCTCGGGCACCGCGTCCTCCAGATCGAAGGACAGCGCGTCCGCGTCGCCGACCAGCGCCTTGGCGAACAGGTCGGGGCGCGCCGCCGGCACGAACAACTTGCTGCGCAACCAGCCTCTCCCCAATCGCCGCCCCATCGGCGAACCGCAGCAAAGCTATCGTGCGCCGTGCGTCCGCCGCAAGTCGATACCCCCACTCCACGCCAAAAGCGTGGTGTGAAGCAAGCACAGCCCGATTTCATCCGCCCCCCGGTCGGTACTACCAAGCGAAAAACAGGGGAGGATCCATGAGGACATTCGCACGCGCGTCGATCGGGGCGCTTCTGCTGTCGAGCGGCGCCACCGGCGCCTGGGCGCAGCTGCCCGGACCGCAGCCGGCCGATCCCACCGAAGCCCAGCGGGCGGCCGCGACCGCGACCGCGCCCGAGCCGCAGGCGGATGAAACCGAGACGGAGGCCGACACCGATCGCCGCGACGTCATCGTCACCGGCAGCCGTACGCCCAAGGCGGTGGACAAGATTCCCGGCGCCATCACGCTCATCACCCCGGCCGAGGTGCAGCGCTCGCTGGCGCTGACAGAGGACAACACCGCCGTGCTGGCCAAGACGGTGCCGGGCTATTCGGAATCGAACCAGACGCTGAACACGCTGGGCGAGACGCTGCGCGGGCGCACCGCGCTCTACCTGTTCGACAGCATCCCACAGTCCACGCCGCTGCGCGACGGCAGCCGCAACGCCACCTTTACCGACATGTCCACCGTGGAACGGATCGAGGTGATCGGCGGCGCGTCCGCGTCGGAAGGCATCGGCGCGGCGGGCGGCGTCATCAACTACATCTCACGCCGTGCGACGCGCGACGGGCTGCACGCCAATGTCGGCGGCCGCCTGGGCACGCAGTTCCGCGACGACAGCGGCGTGTGGGGCATCAAGGGCGATATCGGCTATAAGACGGGGTCGATCGACGTGTTCGCGGCCGCCGCCTATGTCGACCGCGGCATCACCTACGACGCGCGGGGCCGGCGCATCGGCCTGTCCTCGTCCAGTTCGCTGGCGGACACCACGCAGCGCAACTTCTTCCTCAAAGCCGGGCACGACTGGGGGAACCAGCGGATCGAGGTGACGGGCAGCTATTTCAAGCTGGCGAGCAAGGGGGGCTATCACTACGTGCCGGGTAGCCGGGCGTCGGGCCTGCCCGACACTGCCGAGCCAGGACCGCTGCTGGTCAACGGCCAGGACGTGCTGCGCGAGGAGTTCAACGAGTTCGTCCAGACCGCGGTCAACTACAATCATTCCGATCTGCTGGGCGGCAAGCTGATTGCCACGCTCTACTTCGCGCGCCAGGGGATGCGCTTCGGCGGCGAGAACGGCGTGGACCGCCAGGACCCGCTGATCGCACCGATCGGCACCCTGGTCGACCAGTCGGAGATCCTGTCCAAGAAATACGGCCTGCGCACGTCCTACACGCTGCCGACGTTCGTGGAGGGGCTGGAGGTGCGCGTCGGCATCGACGCGGTCCACGACACCACGCAGCAGCGCCTCGCGCTGACCGATCGCGTCTGGGTGCCACCGCTGAAATACACCAGCTTCGGCCCCTATGCGCAGCTATCCTACGACCTGGGCCCGCTGACGGTGACGGGCGGCTGGCGGCACGAGGCGGGCGACGTCAAGGTGGATGACTATACCACCACCTTCTTCCGCAACCGCCGCTTCGTCGAGGGCGGCACGCTGGACTACAAGAACGACCTGTTCAACGGCGGCGTGGTCGCGCGGCTGGGCAGCGGCTTCTCGGCCTTCGCGTCATACAGCGAGGGGTTCACGCTGCCCAATGTCGGCATCCCGCTGCGCAACATCAGCGTGCCGGGCCAGTCGGTGGAGGGCATATTGGACCTGCAGGCCGTGGTGTTCGAGAACAAGGAAGTGGGCGCGAACTGGCGCGGCCGCTGGGGCAGCTTCGGCGCGTCCTATTATCGGTCCTTCTCGAAGCTGGGGTCGACGCTGTCGGTCGACCCGGCCACGCTGGACTTCGTGCTGAACCGGCGGCCGGTGCGCATCACCGGCGTGGACGCCACCGCCGAGGTGCGGCCGACCGGGTGGTTCCGCCTGAACGCGCTCTACAGCCACGTGCTGGGCAAGACCACGCGCGCCAACAACGTGGCGGAGCCGCTGGACGTGCAGCTGGGCATCGTCAACATCGCGCCCGACAAGCTGAACCTGACGGCCACCGTCACGCCGACGCCCGACGCGTCGGTGTCGCTGGGGATGGACAAGCTGTTCGACCGCACCGTCCGCACCAACGGCGTCGTGACCGAACGCACCACGGGCCGCACCCTGTTCGACCTGACCGCCAAGTACCGCGTCGCCGGCGTCGGCACCGTGTCGCTGGCGGCGGAGAACCTGTTCAATAAATACTATTTCCTCGCCTTCTCGCAGATCGACTTCTTTCAAAACTATTTCGCCGGCCGCGGCCGCACCGTGTCGCTGACGCTGCGAAGCGACTTCTGACGATGGCGACGCCCCGTACGGGCAAGGGCACGGTGCTGGTCGCCGGGTCCGCCAACGTTGATCACGTCGTCCGCGCGCCCCGCGTGCCGGTGGGGGGCGAAACGATCCTGGGCGGCGACCTGCAGACGCTGCCCGGCGGCAAGGGCGCGAACCAGGCGGTGGCGGCGGCGTGCGCGGGCGGGGCCCGGGTACGGATGCTGGCGGCGCTGGGCGACGACGCCGGCGGACGGATGCTGGCGGCGTCGCTGGCGGCGGCGGGCGTGGCGCTGGACCGCGTGGCCAGCGACCGGCCGACCGGTGCCGCGCTCATCACCGTGTCCGACGCGGGCGAGAATGCGATCACCGTGGCGCCGGGCGCCAACGCCGCGCTGTCGCCGGGCGACCTGCCCGACCTGACGGGCCCGGAATGGGCGGGCGTGGCGTGGCTGGCGATGCAGCTGGAAACGCCGATCGAGACGGTGACGGCCTTCGCCCGCGCAGCGCGCGCGGCGGGGGTGCGCGTGATGCTGAACGTCGCGCCGGCCCGCGCGCTGCCGGCCGAGCTTCTGGGTTCGATCGACGTGCTGGTCGCCAACGAGGAGGAGCTGGCGGCGGTGGCAGGCCGGGACGGCACGGTCGCCGACCGGCTGGCCCGCCTCGGCGTACCGACCGCGATCGTCACGCTGGGCGCGCGGGGTGCGTGCGCATGGCACGGGGACGCCGGGGCCGGGGGAGCCTGGACGATCCAGCCCGCCTTTCCCGTCGACGCGATCGACACCACCGGCGCGGGCGACACATTCTGCGGCGTGCTGGCGGCGGAACTTGCGGCGGACCGGCCGCTCGACGACGCGCTGCGCGTGGCCGCCGCCGCCGCCGCCCTATCCACCACCCGTCCGGGCGCGCAGTCGAGCGTACCGGACCGGGCGGCGGTGGAGCGGCTGGCCGCTACAGATAGAGACAACACCGGCGCGCGCGACGCGCTCGCCCGATATTGCGGGATCGCCTGACGTGACCCACGGCCCCAAGCACGGCACCACCGGCGTCAAGATGAGCCACGCGCTCACCGGCCCCTATCTACCCACGCCCGGCGGCGCGCCCGGCTGGCCGTTCCAGGAAATGGGCCGCTGGACGATCGACGTGAACGCCGCCGCCGACGACTGGGTGACGGGCCTGCGCGAGTGGCGGCGCGAGCATCGCCTGCGCATCGGCCACGACGACCGGCTGTACCGCCACCCCGACCTCGCCTGGTCGCAGCGCAACTTCGTCCACGCGCTGGTGATGGTGGAGGACCTGTTCTTCTACGATCCCGATACCGGCCGCTACACGGTGGACCGCTATCTGGACGACCTGGACCAACGGTTCGGCGGCGTCGACAGCGTGCTGCTCTGGTACATCTATCCTAATATCGGCGTCGACGACCGCGGCCAGTTCGACCTGGTCCACGACCTGCCGGGCGGGCTGGCCGGGCTGCGAAAGGTAGTGGCCGACTTCCAGGCGCGCGGGGTGCGGGTGTTCCTGCCGACCATGCCGTGGGACCACGGCACGCGCGCGGGCGACGCACCCGACTGGGAACGGATCGCCGACATCGCCGCCGCGGTCGGCGCCGACGGCATCAACGGCGACACCTATTCGGGCGTGCCCCACGCGTTCCACGCCGCCTGCACCGCGCGGGGGCGGCCGCTGGTCCTGCAACCAGAATCCACCAAACACGCGGGCGACCACATCCTCAACTGGAACGTGCAGAGCTGGACCAAGCGCGTCCCCGACGAGACGATCCCCGTCGTCCTGAAGCTGAAATGGGTCGAGCCCCGACACATCGTCCAGATCGAGAACCGCTGGAGCCGCGATCGCTGGAGCGACCTCCAGCACGCGTTCTTCAACGGCGTCGGCTATGTGGCGTGGGAGAACGTGTTCGGCTTCGTCAACCGGCTGACCCCGCGCGACGCGGAGGCGCTGCGCCGGGTCGCCACCGTCCAACGGGCGTTCGCCGACCTGCTGGTGAGCGACGACTGGGTGCCCTACTCCCCCACGCTCCAGGCGGGCGTGTTCGCCAGCCGCTGGCCGGGGGCGGACCGGACGCTGTGGACGCTGGTCAACCGCCAGGAATACGCGCTGTCGGGCGAGCAGCTGGCCGTGCCGCACGCGGACGGCGCGACCTATCTCGACGTCTGGGCGGGCCGGACGATCGACCCGCGCGTCGCCGGGGGGCGCGCCTATCTGGCGGCGGAGGTGGAGGCGCACGGCTTCGCCGCGTTCGTTCAGCTGCTGCCCGGCGCGACGATGGACGACGCGGTGCTGGCCGCGATGCGCGAACGGGCCGCGACGCCCTTGTGCGACCATTCGGATCGCTGGACGTCGGAGCCGCAGACGCTGGTGCCGGTCGCCCCCGCCCCCGCCTCCGTCTCTGCCCCCGTCGGCACCGTCCCCAACGGCATGGTGGCGATCCCCGCCGGCCCCTTCGACTTCGCCGTCCACGGACTGGTGATAGAGGGCTACGCGGCCGAAGGGGTGGACGTGCAATATCCCTGGGAACCGAACGCGCGGCGGCACCACCGCCACCGCATCGAGATGGCGGCGTTCGCGGTCGACCGCTGCCCGGTCACCGACGGCGACTATAAACGGTTCCTGGACGACAGCGGCTACGCGCCCGCCGACCGCCACAATTTCCTGCGCCACTGGGTGGACGGCGCGCCCGTGCCCGGCACGGAGCGCCGCCCGGTCGTCTGGGTCGGGATCGAGGATGCGCGCGCCTATGCCGCCTGGGCCGGCAAGCGCCTGCCGCGCGAATGGGAATGGCAATATGCGGCGCAGGGAACCGACGGTCGCCGCTATCCCTGGGGCGACGACTGGCGCGCGGACGCAGCGCCGCCCGCCTCGACGGCGCGCGACATGCCCGCACTGGCCGACGTGGACGCCTACCCCGCCGGTGGTTCGCCTTTCGGGGTATTGGCGATGTGCGGTCACGTCTGGCAATGGACGGACGAGTATCGCGACCGCCACGTGCGCGCCGCCGTGCTGCGCGGCGGCAGCCCGTACCAGCCCCAGTCCTCGCACTGGTATTTCCCCCAGGGCTACGCGCTCGACGAACACGGCAAATACCTGCTCATGGCCCCCTCCAAGGACCGCTCGGGCGGTATCGGTTTCCGCTGTGCCGTCGATCTCTGAGCCGCCCACCCAGGTCTTCGCACCCGCGGGGCAGGTTACGCTGGGCGGCCCGCTGGGTGAGGCGGTGGCGGCCAACCGCCGCGGCCGCCTGTCCACCTTCGTCACCGGGCCGGACAGCCCGGCCATCGCCATCTTCGACCCCGCCGCCGTGGCCGCGAACGAGGGCGGCGACTGGTACGGCGAACACGCGGGTAAGTGGCTCTACGCCGCCGCGCGCTCGCGCGATCCCGCGCTGCTCGAACGGGTGCGCGCGGTCGCCGACCATCTGGTCCGATTGCAGGGCGCGGACGGATATCTGGGCAACTACCCGCCGGGCCGCCGCTTTCCCGTCAAGCAGCCGCCCAAGCCCTTCAGTTGGAACGGCGAGCCCGCGGTACGGACCTGGGACGTCTGGACGCACAGCTACCTGATCCTGGGACTGGTGGAGGCGTGGCGCGCGACGAACGACGACGCCTACCTATCCGCGGCCCGGAGGATCGGCGACCTGATCTGGTGCACGCTGCGCCAGGGCGACGTGCAGATCACCGACCTGGGCAATCATTTCGGCCTGTCGGCGACGGTGGTGATCGATCCCGCGTGCGAGTTGTTCCTGGCGACCGGCGAGCCCCGCTACCGCGACCTGGCGCTGCTCGCCCTGGA
>Ga0325401_1000998_pt1 | contig 22871 bp, 9 predicted proteins | sample PopdelMetagenome_FD_205666 | JGI IMG/M metagenome (GOLD analysis project Ga0325401, IMG submission 205666) | Populus deltoides microbial communities from Bellville, Georgia, United States - Xylem-PdKOR-R2 | ecosystem: Host-associated > Plants > Phyllosphere > Stem > Wood/Secondary xylem | place... | reverse complement strand
ATCTCCATAAGAGCTGGACAATGTATAATATAATTTTATTTCTTATTCACAACTATTTCATTTATATTTGATATTTGATGCATAAATGGAACATCTTTCTTATCTTAGATCATAATTCACATCATAAATAATCATTCTATAAAATAATCTTGTTTTATCAAAAAAAACTTATGTCGATATTATAAAAATTTGAACTCATGATCATTTTTTCATGAGCTCTCCATAAGCTTCGGTTTTATATCATTCTTACAAAACCTAACTTGCCCTTAAAACTAATGTTCAACATGTGCAATTTGCAATGGCAAAGTGATAAGAATAGTGTCAGTAATTTTCTGTTTCAAAAGAGAAGATGCATAAGAGTCTGCATCTGTAAGAAATCCAAGCGGGGATAAAGATGAGGTAAGCATCAATGGGAATCCCAGAGATCTCCAGTACTGGTTGATGGGAGACACGAGGCAGTGATGCTTGAGATCCTGACAAGTGTCAGTTTGGCCCAACAGGTAGTAGATCCAACGGTCATGAAACAAGATGTGGGGTCCGATTGTAAATGTTCCCTTTCATGTGACAGCCCTGATTGGTATGCTCGAGGTGGAATGGAAAGCAAGTTATCCACACAGTGATTTGCACCTAAAAGAGGAAAGGTTCCTCGCTTGCTTTCCAATGGTGGAGAACACCGGAGTCCCATAATCAGAATACAATCCATGTAGATTACAACTATCATACACAGAATGGATAATGATGAATGATGCCATCCCGTGATGCTATAGTGTGTTCATTGTTAATAATAATTAGATTTTAGTTCATGTGAAAACATTATTATTGGATGTATGTGCTATATTAATATATTGATACTATAGGTAGGATGCGTAGTTGAACTCATAGTTTAGAGTGCGAACGGTTCAGTATGATGTTTAATTTATTTTGAAAAGAAAAGGAGTTAATAATTCAGATTTGTTTCTTTTTGAAACCTAACTATGTAGATTTAACTAGTTTACGTATTTGTGCAACTGCCATATATAAAAAATCTCAATATAAGTAAAGATATTATTATTAAACTCGATTCGGTGAGTCAATATTAAAAAAAAATTTTAACTTTTTATTTATTTTAAATTTAAAATTAAACAGCGTAGAAATTTCACTGATATGATTAAGTCAACTTAATAAATCCAATGATAAACCACTTAGCAATAAAAAAATATAAAAATAAAATTAATAATAAAAAAAAACTCCTTACTCAATTTATTATCTAATCCAAGTTAATAAATTTTCTAGAAGTTAAATCAACACGATCAGTTGATTTTGTCCATTCAAAGCCACCCTAGCCACAAAATTAAAAAATAAAATAAAACTAATACAAAAAAAACCTCTACGGATAAACCCATTTCATAAATCCCAAAAAGGTGCAAATTTCGGTGCCAAAATGAGAGGATTCCTTCACATTCAAGGGGGTCAATGTGGGAACCAAATTGGGGCCAAGTTTTGGGAGGTGATCTGTGATGAACATGAGATTAATCATACAGGGAAATACAATGGAGATTCAGAACTTCAGTTGGAGCAATGAAGTAAGTGGTGGAAGATGTATGCCAAGTGCTGCTCTTATTGATCTTGAACCTGGTCCATGGATTCAGTCAGATCTGGTCCTCAACTTTGTTTTCTGCCAATCTGCTACAAGGTTTCTTGTACAACCCTAGTTTTTTATTTAATTCTTCTCTCTCTTTTTTTTCGGATTAAAGTAAGCAGATGTCAAATGAACAGGAGAGGTTTTTAGAAATAAAGTGAAAAAAGTAACTGTAATTTCTTATTAAAAAAAGAAGAAAACTCTGAAAATCACATGGCATGGCATTTTGTGGGACCCAAAATGACAAGTGGGCTGCTTTTGAACGGTCGGGAAAAATTAGGCACCAGTCCATGAGGAAAGCTTTTGCCTGAGGAGCAAGATTATCAGCAGAATTTGAGGGGGAAAAAAACAGAGAAAGGGATAGCAGGAAGCAACTTGCATTGATGATCTGTGTTAGGAAATAGAAAATTGGGTGGAAGCAACTTGCTTTGATGATAGAGATTTGCAATTATTTATTGCTAACATTATTGGGCATGATGCACATGCAAGCCTTGAGTATTCACTATCATATGGTCTTTTTCTATACTATAAGTTAGTCAAATGGAGAGTGTCATTCGAAGAAGAAACAATGGTGAAAACATACACTGCTGTGTTAGAATTACAAACAGTTCATGATGGGAGGGCAAAATCATGGAGAAAAACAGTTGAAACATTGACATATCATAACTATTATGGTCCTGTATTTATTTTTTTGATTGTTGCACGGAATTTACAATATAATGTTTGAGTGAACAGGACTGGACGTGACTGGATAGGATTACGATGGAAAAACTGCTTCTTTCTTGGTAGTATCTCATTTGCACACGCTATCGAATTCTTCGAGATAATGTTTGGTTATTATTTTGAGATTAAAAGAAATAAAAATAATTAAGATAAAAAGATATATTTATAATGAAAAAAATAAAAATTCACTCTAATTATAAGCCCCGGAAAAATAAATAAATAAATAAAGGTTGTTTAAATTAAAAACTAACTACATGGGAAATAAAAGTGAAGAAATTCATGCGTATGGTTAAATAAAAGACAGGAATTCAGAAATTTTTGAATATAATTTCCAGGCAAAATAGTTCGAGACATTATAATAAGCCGGTAATGTTGAGGGTTGGATTTAATTGAAGAGAATAATACACTTAACGGAAATATGACCTAAATGCAAATAAGAGAAATATAGAGTATAAATACTCTCTCATCACCAAAAATCTACAGGAACAATAAGGAGAGAAAATAAGAAGTTTTATACCCATTCTTGAAAAATCAAGAGAGAGAAGCACTAAAACTTCAAGAACTCATCCAAGATTAAGGGTTTATAGATGGGATAAACACTTGTGAGCAAGAGATTAACAAGAAATTGAACAAGAAGAAAAGAAAGGAGGGAGTTGAAAGTCTTCAACTGGTTGAAGATCAAAATCTTAATTCGTACCGGGTAAGGTGTTCTAAACATGATTTTAAAAATTCATTTCAAATTTGATAATGAACTGATGCCTTGATATTTAATTATAGGTTGGGGTTCTTAGACATGAATTGAGGAAAAAGTACTTATTGCTAAAATTAAGTTAATTCATGTGTGGTATGTAGTTTATGAAAGTATTGTGTGAAGGGAAAGGGGAGATGAATCTTGACAGACTTGTCTCCTGACTTTCAGTGAGACTTCGAGTAAAAAGGATGAGGGAATTAGGATCGAGTACCTTCATAGAAATTGTAGATTTGGATGTTAGCTAACCAAGAAAATTGGTCGTGCTCAATTTGGAGATGTAGAACTCCAGTTATGGGTTACCAACCGAGACTGAGTTGTGATTGATTCTGTAGGGCAGTAAGACTGATAGGTTGATGAGCAATTTTGACTATCTTGGAGGCAGAACTGGGTTCTCTTTCCTCAGAGAACTTGTAGCATCGTGTCTTAGCTTTCCAATGAGATCAATCTCACTTAAAATGGAGTTCTAGAACTCTAGATATAGTTAAAAATCTAATGAGTGTTCAGACAGCAATGGTTGGACAGCAACCGTTGGACAGTAACAATTCAAACAACAACAGTTGGACACTAACAGTTGGACAGTAGCAGTTCAATGTTTGGACAGTAGCAGTTCAATGTTTAGACAGTAACGGCTGGACAACAACTGTTGGACAGTAACAATTCAAACAGCAACAGTTGAACAATAACAATTTAAAGTTAGACAGTAACAGTAGACTTTTACGTGAATATTATATTTAAGAATATAAAAGAATTGAGTCATACAAACACTTTCACATTGAGATACTAACTTTGAAAATATGCCTAATATATGTATGTTTGTTATTATGAGGAAATGAACATACATAGAAAGTAAAATATGAGTAATGAACTAATATGGATTCTCTATAATATCGGCTTGAAGGAATCATAACCAAAAACTTCCTTGTGATTCAGGAGGAGCAACCAGGATTGGATCTTCTGTTAGGGGAGGTCACGAGACAGGCGGAGCAGGTGCATGATTTTCCCTCCTTTTTGCACTTATACAATTTAAAATTCTTCTGGTGAATGCAATTACAATAAATATTGTGTTCAATGTAAATAAAGTCTAGCGTATTTACAATATTAGTTTCGGCTAATGGCATCTGTAATAAAAATACTGGGAAACGAATTACAAGATTAGTTTCGGCTAATGGCATCCGTGATAGAATTTTCGGGAAATGAATCACAAGATTGGACTTTGCAAGGTCACCCGGTTCATGCAAGTAAATAAGAGTATTCAAATTAAGAATATGCATATGAGTGTTAATTGGGTTTAAAAGATTTACAAGCAAAAAATAAATTGTCTGTTAGAATTCCTATGGATCCGATAAAAAATTAATACTTCATTCATATACATTACATGAGCAAATAAATATTTCTTGTATTAATATAATGGTATGTTTATTTATGTAACAAGTCCATCAAATATCCAAGAAGATCATTAGTTTAGGACTCTACTTTGTCAAACTTATGTAAATATTTAACTTAAACAAAAGGGAATTAAAACGTTTATGTAGTATGCTTTTGTGTAAACCTTGATGTATTTATAAAAGTTCAGCTTAGCATGTGGTACTTTAGTTATCTTGTAATTAACCCTTTTGGAATGTTTAAGAACACTTATTATGTTGTAATGCTTTCTTTGCATGTTAGTATTCCTTTTTCTTTTAAATTTTATGATAGTGAATATACTCGTAGGATATATATATATTCTAGATTGTATGAGGTGTTGAATTACGATGATTGATATAAGATCCGAAATTATGAGACCTTGTGATGATGGGTTGATTGAATAAATTGATAATAGTCAATAACTTGGGATGTCCTAAATACAAATAAAATTTTGCTGAATTTTTAATAGATTTAAAAAAAATTACCCTCAAGTTATGAGAATTTGTTGGGATCTTTTAACATTGATCAAGTCGTACAACCAGGGTATTACACTAACTATTCTAAAAACATATTTATTTTATATTTCTACTTCTATTTCTCCAATCAAATGTACTCCTTACCTTCCATCTAACCTCATGATATCCTATTCATTAACATGTACCAAGCACCTATCTAATTGAGACTTGAAAGAACACTCCATTCCAAACTTTTGATACAAGAACTATGGATTGGTAGAGGATCAGTTCTTCATAAGGGCATCAGTCCATATCAGAATTAGATTATCCACAGTGAACTGAGTTGGCTTTTTGCTGAAAATTACATAAAAAAGAGCTGACTCTGGGATAAATAAGAGACAAGTGAAGATCCAAACCTAATATGGACCTACTCTTGAAAAAATTGATGTAGAGATAGGTTAATTATTCATCTGATAGAAAATCCTTTCTACGCCTATGATGCATCATAGCTTGAAGAACTTCATGAATAAGGTAATTGAACATAAATATAATACGTCTCCATGAAGGATTTGAAAGGGACTAGGTGATCAAATCGTTACACATAAACAACCATTTTGTTCTTGACTTTGTTGGGAAGGACGGCAAACCTCAGTATCAAATCAGATACCCCAAGTTATAGTCACACGGGAGCAACCCTTCGTGGAAATTTGATGATTGCTGAACCAAACTTCAGAAATTCGATGATTCCTAGCCAAATCATGGTTTTTTAAAATGTAATAACAGTTATTTAAATACATTAAAATAATAATTTTTAATTTTTTAAAATTTATTTTTAATATAAATACATAAAAACAATCCAAAAATACTAAAATTTAAACATCAAAATAATACAAAAATACTAAAAAATTTAATTCAAAGCGAATACAAAAATTTAAATTTTCTTACAAAAAAAAAAAAAAAGTTGAGAACACTTTATTGGAAAGTAGAATCCCCAGCTAAACGGCCGGCCATTGACATCAAATCAAGCAATAGTAGATCCTCTCATTATTCTTATAATCCTGTGCTATCTTTGCATGCACTACAAAACATATAAGAATGGGCCCACTCTGGCACTTCAAGGGCACAGTCACGGCCTTGCTATAATGATGTTCAAGGGTGCAATATGGACAAACAAAACACTAGATCATTCCCCGCCTATCAAGAGGGAGGATGATAATAAAACGCCAAGCCACACCATCCTCGGTTTTTCATGAAAGAATAGCGACCCCCTTAACCGTCGTCGCACTCAGAATAATCGGAAGATGGCATTTGCACAAAGTGAAAAGGCATCCATGCAATCATACAACGGGAACCATCAAAGCAAATGAGCAATCGAGGTGACATATAAGTAACATGTTTGACATAAAGGTTTCTATTAAGTTCAAAACCAACAGAATCCACTTAAGTTCTTGCATAGAAATTGAAAGCACAAGACTACAAACTGGCACAAACTAGATCCTACATAACAAGATGGGGGCATAACTTGCAATCTAGCACTTGTGATTGTTAGTTCTGACTTGTGATGGAAAAGGTGAGGCATATACTGAGATTGTCAGCCCAGCTCCATCCAAATGACAAACCAATATGAGCCAAACCAATATGAGCCGCACGAGTTTGAATCATTCATCTGCTGCTGGTGATTGACTGCAACATTGGATCAGAGTATTGGGTTAGAAAGATGAAAGAAACATGAAATTAAAACGAGTCATTAAGATAAAACACAGCATTAGATACATACCTGTGGTATCTCTCATGCCTAGGGCTTTCAACTCTTCCAATTGCACTGTCCCTCTTGTCAGGATTGGAGCTTGGGCTTCTCCATTGACCATTTTCAGGGCTAGACCCATCTCTTTCAGAGGGACTATGGCTGGAGCCACGGCCTTTGTCTGGGTTAGGCCTTTCTCTTCCATATGGACTACGGATCAGGACACGACCATTTTCAGGGCTAAGCTTTTCTTCCCTTTGATAAGGACTATCACTAGGGCCATTACCATTGACAGGACTAGCCTTGTCCTTGCGGTAAGGACCACGGCTGGGGCCATGGCCATGGTCACTGCCAGCCCTCTCTCTCCTGGAAGGACTACGAGTTGAACCCCGGCCATAGTCAGGGCTAGCCCTATCTCTCCTATAGGGGCTAGGGCTGCGGCGACATCCAGAATCTGGGCTAACCCTCTCTTTGCGATAAGGACTAGGGCCATGGCCATAATCAGTGCTTCCCCTTTCTCTCCGGTAAGGACTTGGAGAACGCCTCCTATCATGTCCTCGCCTATCAGGTGACCTATCACGACTTCTATCAGGACTGTGTCCATCCCTCCTTTCACCATCATCTCGAGCAGCATATTCCACTGAAATAACTCGATACAGCAGCTTGCTGCATGACAAACAAAAGCATAAATCAACTAGTGAGCTACATCAAAACATGAAATCAGAAGGATCCACTCAAATCCTGCCCCAGATCTCTGGATTGTTAAGTGTTTTTTAAACAGTAGGACAGGAAAATCATGATTGTACTACTGAGAAATAGCGAACAGTTCACATTTTCCAAAAACTAGGAAGAGAACCATTTACTGAAGAAACAGGGTAAGAGACGTGTAAGAGGATAAAGGAAAATCAACCTCATGTTTGTTGCATCCAGTGCTTTAGTGGCATCCTCCTGTGCTTCATACTGAACAAATGCAAAATTTCTTCTTATCCTTACACTCACTATCCTCCCATATGGCTCAAAGTGCCTCTCCAAATCCTTAGTCCTAGTATGATGTGGGTCAAAGTTGATAACAAATAAAGTCTTAGATGGCCTTGTGTTAGCAGATTTTCTTGATGAGCCACCGGGCTGTCTAGCCCCACGTTCTTGCTACAAAATAGCAACAATTACAGCAAGTCAGCTCAAGAAAGATGCACCACTTGAGCACATTCATAACCTAGACCATTCAACATGTTACTACCTTTGTCCATTCAACATGAAGTCTGCGGCCCTTGCGACCAAATTCTACACGATCAAGTCCTCGAATTGCATCCTCAGCATCTCTCTCATCTTCCATATAAATAAAAGCAAATCCTGTATACAAGTGCACAGCAAAAAGACACTCAGTAAAATGTATAATAGTCATGTTCACTATAAAAGGAACAAGAACCCCTCCCTGAAAGGATTCTTTGATAATCAGATGGTATTTCTTGGTCAGCAGCACACAAAGCGCCTATACCCTTGAATACAATTTGGCAACCTACCTGAAATCTATAAACTAAGTGACCAGTAGAAATAGCAACAGACCTTGTGCGAGATGAACTAAATGATGTCAAGGAACTAGAATCCAAATGTGGATGTCTCATGGTGGGTCAATGAAAATAGAGAGCCTTCTCCATCTATTCTGCTGCCTCTGCTGTGAGGTCGACAATGTTTCAATATTGAAACATGTCTGGGATTGAAGGCTGGGCAAAAGTCATGAGAAATGAAAGGCAATAGTGTCTCAGAAAAATTGGCATGGTTCTGCCATTGCGGATGAGAGTAATTCTTCTTGAAAACAAGAAGATGCTTGTCACAGGAAAGGAACAGAATTCTGAACAGCCATCCATAAGCCGGGAAGAGTATATATTTCCCAAGACAATCCTGCGCCAAAGAAAATGTTGAGTATGGGGGTTTATGCTTCAAAAAAATACTTGTCTTTTTTCATTAATAAATCCTGAACCCCCACTAGAACTCAACAAAGGATGATAAGTGCTGCTGAGTCACAGTCTGCTGAATGCCCCAATCAAGCTGTTGCGTTACTGTTATGAAGGGAAAGGGCCACTCATAAGCATGGGAGTCCGGTCCCACTGGCTCGGCTGGTTGCTGACAGACTTTCCAATTAATTCTAGAACAATGTATGCATTATTTTTAAATGATGTTTTCCACATCCAGTTGGAAAGCATTAAACATTATTCTCTTATTAACTTTAAGATTAAATATGCTTTGTCTACAAAGATAAAAATCAATTATTCTCAAGATACAATTAAAACCTCTGGCAGATGAATGTCAACCATCTCTTGCCCTACCATTCAAGTTAAACATTTAAGAAATGGTTTAGTACATCTTCACTCACAACAAAAAACAAAGGCAGTGACAAGAGTTAACTCAACTAGCACCATGTCTACCCCTACCACTTATCAATCTGCACTCACGATGTGCTTTTATTCCATTCGAGTGGAATAAAATTGAATGCTACATCAACCAATACTATCATAACATCTATCAATTATATTATTAAGTTTTTTTTTTTCATATTAACAATATATATATATATAAACCTTCTCAATAATTCATCCAAGAATTCATTGTTCATTATTAAACTTGAGTCCAAAAGGGAGAAACCTTTTCTTCATTTAAATCATCTCAAAAACTCTCTTCATAAAACACCAAAAACTCCAAACCCTCACAATTCCTGCATTTATCAATTTTACTATCTACACGAAAGGCTGTTGAATAATCAGCCACATAACAGAACTTTTCAAGTAAGGAAAAAAAAAAAAAGGCTACAACAAATGCTAATGGAAGCAACTTTACACAGACTTAATTAGTTAGTAAGGAAGGAACATAAACTTACCAGCTTTCATATCCACCCGTTCAACTCTCCCATATCGTTTGAATAGCCGTTCTAGCTCAGTCTGTCTTGCATCATACTCAAAGTTCCCACAAAAGATAGACCTCATTCTGCTTGACCACACACATTCAAATAAATGAGATAAAAAGAAAAGGAAAAGGAAAGGAAAGGAAAAAATACAGCAGCGCAAGCTTTTGCTCCAATAAACAAAATATTACACGTCTAACATCAGTATTTTCCAATGGGTTCTTACAAAAACCTTCAATAATTCAAGTTATAATCTCAAAGTTTACATCTTTAAGTCTTAATCTCATTATCTTGTCAAATAATCATGCCGCTGAATCAACTATGGCCCATGGGTTTTCATTATTTTACCCATAAAGCCTTTTTATTTTATTTTTTTTTATTTTTATTTTTGCAAGTTACACATTTTTAACGAGTTTCAGAGGCTATTTCGGCTCAACTAGGGTTCTTCAAGAAACCCTAAAAAAAAGTACCCAATTTTTTTAATGAACAACCATCAACAACAGAACAGTTAAGAAATCCGAATCAGATCCATAAAATGAAACCTTAATTAACAGATCTACAAAAAATGGCAACCAGATCTAAAAAAAGATCAAATCTTTAGCTTAGTTTCTAAGAAATCAAGCATCTTCTCGGGCTGTCTAGGGAACCAAAAGGAAAATTAATTGATTGATTTGATTCTGATTACCTGTTGAAAGCGGCGATTTAGTTGAGTTGAAGCTTTGAATGAAAACCTAATTTGAAAGAGTCAACAAAACAACTGCGTTTTGGTCTGTGAAAGAGAGATTTTTACTCTTTTGAGTTTTGACGATTACAACTTGGGATAAATAGGAGGAGGAAGATCTAGTGAGCTTTGTTTTAGAAAACAAAGTCCCTATTGTTTTTGCCAATTTTGAAACAGTCCCTAAAAGTTTAAACAAAAGCAAGGAATAATTAAAAGTAAAGAAAACTGAAAACCCCAAGAAGATCTATAATTTTTTTTTTTTTTTGGTTTTTGAAAGCTGCATATGCGATTACATACTATTGGAGGTTATCAAATTAATTGAAATAGTTATATAAATTAATCTGAAATTAATCTAATTAATCAGTTTTTTAAGTTTATTGAATAATTTTATTAAACAAATTAATTAATTGGGTCATTTCAGTTTCGATTTCAGATTTTACAAACCAAAAAAAAAACTGATTTAAATCAAATTAAAACAATCAAATTGAACCAAATTAATAAAATTTATTATAAATTAAATTCTCATTAAATCAAAACCTATTAAAAATAGCTTATTTAAAGGTTTATTAATTTAAATTAGATTTATTTAGTTTTAACAAATATAAAACCAAACCAATCTTATTATTTTAGTTATTTCATTCAGTTAGATTTGGTTCAAAAACCATATGATTCAAAGTGATACTATATATATATATATATATATATATATATATTAGAATGATGATTTTATTTGATGTATCAAAGTGGAGGCGATGTCTACAAACAACATAAATGTCGTTGTGATATTATAGTCAAGATGTTGATAATTCTTATTTAAAAATGTGTTAGTCATAGAGATCATATGATTTTAAAATAGAATCCTATACTAATACAATATTTTATAAAGTTTGTTTTTTAAGTAGTTTTTATAGTTGTGATTTAAAAAAATAAATTTTAAAAAAATATAATTAGTTGTGGTTAATTAAATTTAGATACGAGTTTGATAAAAATTATGGTTGAAGTTTATATTTAGCAAAAAAACATGTATAAAATATTTTGTGGAAATGTGGTTGTGGTTGCTTTCAAAGTGCTTTTTACTTGAAAATGCATTAAAATATTTTTTTTTATTTTTTTAAAAAATATTTTTAATATCAGCGCATCAAAATTATCTGAAAACACAAAAAATATATCAATTTGAAGCAAAGAAAAAAATAAAAAAAATTTAAATTTTTTCAAAAGCGTTTTTGAAACGCAAAAACAAATAGGATTTTACGAAACTCAGTTAAAAAAATATGTAAAACTGCTACACAAAAACTGCGTTTCAAATTTAATTTTTTAGTGGATCCAACAATACAAAACAAAGTTTGATTTATTACCAAACACTTTTTTGTTTGTTTCATCACAAACACAAAAATTGATGCAAAACAAACGAAGCCCAAGAGAACAAATGGTAAATTAACACCCATATCAATGGACTGATTGCAACTATTAGAGCTCAAATCCAAATTTTTTACATTTCCTTTTTTATTTCAAAAGAAAATCTTTTGAATCTCATGGTTTTATAACTCTTAGCAGGGTTTGTATTGGTTTGCACTTCAAGATCAAAAATAGTTTATAGACTCAGATGTAAAAATAAATCAGTTGTCATGATATTATCCAATAAATTTTTATTATTTTAGAACATGAATAATAGAGATATGTACCATCCTTACTCAACTATCTCTTTTTTTCTTTTATAAGATAGTAACTAAAAGCTACAAACTATCCAATTTTTCTATAATTTTGAGACATAATTGATTAAGAAGGTGAATTTTGCTAGCTACTTTCTTGCAATTTTTCTTTCTAACATCTCCTAATACAAACATGTGTGAGTTTTGATTTTTTGAGTCATATGTATATCAAAAACTCGCACCATTAAGAGAAGGAATTCCTTGGGACAAATGAAAAAGAGAAAGAAAAATAACTCATGATTGGCTGGTTTTATTAATTATTTTAGAACAACAAGACTACATAAAGTTTGAAGGAATACAAGTGGAATGGCTAAAATATTGGCCAGAATAAGCAATACTGTCTTGTTCCAGCAAGAAATTGTTGAAGCTAGCTTCTACTTCATTTTCTTGAATTTGAGCAGGTTCTTGTGCAAGAGAATTGAGGACTGCAATTTCAGCTTTTGTTTTAGCTAGTTGGCTCTCTACACCGTGAATTTGTTGGTGTAGTAAAGAGATAATCCCTACACAACCATAGACAGGGTCCTGAGTTCTGCTTTGTGCCTCATAATACAAAGAGTTTGCTGCTTCAGCTCTTAAATTTGCTGGGAGTTGCTGGAATATGACCAAAAGGAAAGCATAAGAAATTGCACTAGCTAGCGATTAAAAGTGTCAAAGATATCAAAATCTGATCTAACTAAAGCCAACACGTGAAATAGTTTTCTAGGCTAATTGTTGTGGTTTTTTACCTAATAATAATAATAATAAGAAATTGGATTATTAAAAATTGTGTCCTCTCTATTTTATTCTCTCCTATGTACGTAGCTTGAATGCAAACATATATATATATATATATATGAGATAGATATGATATATATTTATCAAAGATAATTACGTACCTGGAGCATTTTTGCAACATTACTGGCGCCATAGATTCTGTGAACGCAAGCAAATCTTTGAGGATTATTAGAAGGAAAGTAAGGAGAGAAAATGCAATCTGAAGGACATCTCCTTCTCAAATACTTGCAAGCTGCACAACGACCAGAAATCATCCTGAAGAATCCAAAGAAAATCTAATGAAAAATAACCTTAACTCTGCAAAGATTCTCTCAATCTTTTTTTGTTCTTGAACGAAAATCCAGTTGAGATTTCCAGTGTCCTAATGTTAGATATAAGAGAGCATCATGTCTGGAGGTAAAGTAGAAATAGAGATTTTCCAACGGCTACGTTTTTTGAAATTGAGGTTGAGGAAGGAAAGTTGATGAGATTGGAATTAGATTCTAAATTTTGGAGAGAATTAAGGATGGCAAAGAGTGGGATTATAATCAAAGGTTTTGTTTCCTCTTCCATTCATGCTTTTGCTTGCCAAAAATTATACAAGAGTCAAGCCATTTCCTTTTTATAGGAAAAATAATTATGCATGATTGGAAAGCAATTGGTGCAAGCTGCATAATATCATTATGTATTGGTAATGGAAAAAACAATTACTAGTTTGAGAATTTTCAAAATAATAAAAATAAAACAGGAATTTAAGGAGCAGCGCACCATCGACACCTCACACGCATGCACATAACTTCTTACCCCCACTAATGCACACATGCGCATCTCCATGCATATAAATTCTTTTGTGCATGGTAGAAAGAATCAACCTTTTTGGAGCATTAGAAACCATTAACGAACATCAATCTCTTCATCAATGGTATTTATTTTTTTTATTCACCTTGAGATTGCTCTCTATCATTGTTTCATTTACTATGAGATACTCAAACTCTATACACTATAAAGTATTTGTAATATTATTTTTTATGCTTCACGAGGTAATGATATAATTAAAATCTGTAAATATCTCTGATTACCGGATAAAACATAAGAAAAACTATTTAAATACATTGAAAATCAACAACCAAACACAAAAACAAGTTCATGTTATAGAAAACATGCTCCACATACTTTTCTCCTTTATTTCTTATTCTGACAGGTGATTTATTTTGCAAGAGAGCTTGTAAGCTCGTGATAAGTCCAGCCACCTCACCAGAAAGCCCACAGTTTTCACAACTTCATCTCCAAGTATTAAAATAGAGATTTGCAGGCCAGCTGTGTAGTTTAAGCTTTAAATTACAAAACGCAATGCAATGACTCACATACAGCCATGCAGAACATGTAACTCATGCCAGATATGGATAAAAGGTTTTATAATATTTATTATAGATGTCCAGCAAGCATACTTGCATATTCATAAACTATGAAAACAACCACTAGAAATTAAACGAAGTCTTTGCATAGAAGATGCACACCAATGGCCAAGCCACGATCATACGGAATTAAAATATACTATGCTATACTATTTAGAACTTAATTTCTTATTCATGATTGGACTTCGATCCTTGCATAAGCTGTTACTCCCTCGAGAGGGAATCATTTTCCGAACAAAGACTCCAGTAAATCATCATCCCAAGCCTGAAATATTCGAAATAAAAATTTAATTATCAGGAATTAGCTACATTTAAACATTTTGTAATACCTCATCAATGAGTAATAGATGCATGTATGAAGTTATATATGTGCTTGCATGCATGCTTTAGTGTGTGTGTGTGTGTGTGTTGTTGTTGTTGTTGACATGCCTGATTTCCTGTTGGCCCATTGTCAACTGTTTGAGGGTTATTGAGCTCAGAATCCACAAGGTCACCATTGCCATTTTGCTGCACGCACATGTATATATAAGTAGGAACATAAGAAAAGGGCTAGTTGTTAAATACTGTAAATGCAATTAAAAGTACTTAATTGTGCTTATTGAGAGTAGAATTTGTGTATTATGTACTTGCCGGATCAAAGTTTGGAAAATATTCATCCATTGAATTAGCATCGCTTCCGCAGATGGGGTTCATAGCTCCTTCTCCACTTTCAACCTACAAAGAATGATAATCCAAGAATTTTTGTTCGACGAAAAGATTACCAACTGGATAATATATAGCATATTATGCAAATGATTAGCCAAAAAAAGGGGAATGATAAGCAAGACATGTTCATGCCTGGCTAGAAGGTTGTTCATTCCGAGGAGTGTTGTCATCAATGTGAAGTGAGTTCAAGAAGTCCGGAGTCAGGAGTTCATGCAAGGGAGTGCTCATTTGAGCAACACCTTGTGGAAGCTGCATATATAGCAGGAATAAGATGATAATTCAATCAAGAAATTTGTTGTCTAAGAGACAAAGAAGACAAAAAACAGTGATCTTTTAGAACCTGATAAGCAGGTGGATTGTTGGTAGGTTCCAAAAGCATGTCGCTAACATTCGGTTCACCTTGGCCAATCTGAGGCTGTTGATTAGAATTCCCACCCAAGATAGGAGGGCTGTTGTTCATGAGGCCAAACACATAGTCATTTTGTCCTCCATTTCCAAGACCAAGCTGGTGCTGTGGTGGTGGTGGTGGCAGCAGCATTGGAGTACTATTCCCACGATAAACACTAGTGAATGGTGTTGGTGGGAAGAATTGGTTTGCACCCTCAAAACCAGCAGAAAAAGATCCCCTATGAGCCACATAATTTTCTGACGCTATAGTAAACCCTATAGATGCATCGTTCATGTTGCCATTACGAGCCCAATTCATCAAGCAAGGATGACCACCATCACTAAAGCCATTTGATAGTTCATTCGTATTGAGTTGCATTTGGCCTGATCCAATGAGGCGTCCATCGGTAGTCACACAAATTCCAGCATAATTATTATTGGTGTTCAAGGAATTGTTGATGATTCCTATATCCCCAACTCCTGACCCGTAGTTGGTAGCCTGAATTCCAACAGCACCAAACCTGTTAATTAGTGGTGGGCTACCAAAATTCTGAAGATATGGTCTTGCTTGATTTTGCGGATGGTACATTTGCATTGGCCTTGTACCATGAGTGAGGCCATTAGGGATCACACCTCCATGAGAAGGCATGTTTTCTCCAATACTATAGTTTGATTCCAGTCCTGATCTTATTTGGTTTGCCTGATTAGCAGAATTAGCATTGCCAAATAAACGAGACTGCCCGTATGGTGATTGAAGTATGGAGTTGTTGCTCGGAGCCTGTTGGTTTGCAGAATGCAAGTTCCTAAAACTGGAACCACCAAGAGCTGGAATGGTGTTCCCTCCAAGACCAGGTTGAATTGATGCTCTTGTTGCTCGTTGGGAATATTCCTGCTGGACATTTGTTAACATCATAAAGGGTTGGCTAGGTGCAAAGTTTGTCCTAAGATCATCTCGTCCTGACAAGTTCTTCGATGAACAACCACCTCTCTCTGCAACCTTTTTAAGGAAGATTCGATACTTCTGTGAAATCATCAAGACATAATGGTGTCAGTGACAAGTTATTATAATAGCATAAAAATGTGATTAGTTGGTTTGGATGCATTATTTTTCTTCTTTTGAAGACTAGGAAAAGAAAGGTTTATAATCGATAACTATATCCCTTTAATATATATATATATATATGAATCTCATGTATAAAATGTGAAGATGCTAGGGCAAGGATTTGGCATTCTTTTACGAATCGTTGGTTAACTTTTTATTTTTATTTTTCTGAATAGAGTATAAAAGAATAGATTATATATATACACGCACACACACGAGATTATCTAAAAAAAGGTAATCAATATTATAATCATATATGTATATATAATATAATATTCAAATCTTAGCATTTATGGTGAAAACAAAAAATTAAAAAAAAATTAAACTCAATTGATTAATAGACATTGATCTACTTAATTAAGTGCATGAAATTTAGAAATGAATGATTTTAGTATGAGAACTCATTTTCTTGCAAGCCCTAAAATAGTACCATAAATTATTTGAAAAATCTGTTTCTTCTCCACTTATATGAAATAAAATCATAGAGCATGAGCAAAGCTAAATCGATCTATTGAGAAGCATGATTTAAGAGTGCTAAACTATACAAACACAAACCTGTAAGTGACTGGCAATATTTTCTCTTGACAGCCCTCGCACACTCATGCATTGAAGAATTGTTTTTGGAACAGCCTCTACATAGATTTGAACGTACAAAGAAAAGCATCACAAATAAATTTGGCAAGTAAAAGGTCTTGTAGATGCAATAAAAAAAATAAAAATAAAAAACATTCAACAAGATTCTGCTTACTGTCTAGCCCTATATGGTTTAAGGCCAGCAAAAACCGGTTGTGAAGTGAATTAGTCCAAACCACCTTGCGCTTTTTCGAGGCAGGCTGACTATCTACTTCTTGATCTTCCTTTGTGCTCTTCCTTTCTTCCTTTGTTCCATTTTTTCTATAACGTTCTTCATCATTGATAGATGTTGCAGAATTCACATCTTCAAGGGATAATCTCTCAACCAATGTAGAAGATGATGATTCTCGAGAGCCTTCTATTTCCTTGATTGAAAGGGAGATACCTGTTTTGATTGCAACTGCATAATGCCACACATTCTTGAGATCATCTTTGTTAACTGGTTTCACTATATAAAACGCAGCACCACCCTCTAAACTTCTTAACATGACGTTCTTACTTTCATCTGTGGACATTACTGCATTAGAAATGATACAGAAATCAGAAAAGCTTCGACAAAAAATAAATAAATAGAAAATCTAATTTAAAGATCAATAATGCAGGGAATACATTAGTGAATAACTTTGCAATAAATTAACAAGGTGTGGCTTATATAGTAATTAATTATATAGAAAATGAGTTCAAATCTTATAATATTTTTAAAATTGTTAAATATATAAAAAAATAATGAATAAAAACTTCAAAAATATTCAAGTTTTATCTTGTCATATTTTTCTAATATTTAACATTATATTACTCTTTTTAGTGTTATTATATATATATATATATATATATATATATTCTTTTGTTATTTAACAATATATTTCCAATTATTTTATTGCAAGTCTAACATTTTAAATAAATTATTGATAAAATTGATGATAATTTGAATTTTAGCTTTAGATTCAACCAATCGAATCTATTTATTGATTATTTATATACAAATGTATATTTGTACATGGATATATCATCTTTCATGTCGGCTTTAGATTTAATATCGATCGAATATATATATATGTCAAACCTATCTATTTATATATAGATAAAGGTGTTTTATACATAGACATATGTTCATCCCATGTCATAAACGAAGAAGAGGTAAAGTACTACACTTACTAATCACAGGAAGCTTGAATTCTTCTTCCACTTGTTTTTGTAGTTCCATGCCATTCATCTCAGGCATATGGAGGTCAGACACAACTAAGTCAAATAAACCCTTTTTCAGTCGAAGAATTGATAAAGCATCAAATGGTTTCTTGACTGTGACCACAGTAAGTTCTAGGTTGCGATTGTCTGTCAACAAAGAAGACGACATTATAAGATCAATCGTTAATTAATTACAAATTTAATATCAAAAAAGAAAATTCAATGATTTTAATAATTTTTCTCTCGTCTTTATCAGTTATAGTTCTCAAATACTTTGTTAAATCTAGACATCATCAAAAGATAAAACAAGCATCATGTAAGAATAATATTCATAAATGATACTAGAAAGGCTAACGATTTAAGAAAGAAAAAAAGGCTCAAATAAATAGAAAGAGAAAATTTTCTTTTGTAAGGGCTAAAGATTTAGTTTCATGCTTTAATTTTAAAGATGAAGGAAAAAAGAGATTGAATTATTTATTTTTTTAAATAAATCTTGATTATTGTTGACCTTACTTTTCGAGAGAGAGAAAAATCAAATATTAATTCTTAAGCAAAAAAAATAAGAGGTCAAAGGAAAAAAAAAAAACCATTTTCACTGGTATTAAATACAAAGGAGGAGTAGAATGAGTTTGAAAACCCTGACTCCGTACTACTTGACTTGAAATTTAATAGCCGAAAAACCATGCATGCAATTGTTAAAGAACCATATTAACCTAAAAACTTAAGATTTTAAGATATGATTTATATTATTTTCTAACAGTAATCACAAATTATCCAATTATTAATCATATGTAAGTTTTGAAATTGAAAAAAAAAACAATACAAGCATAAAATCCAGCAGAAAACAAGAGAAAAGAATGAAAGGATAATGATTAAAAATAACAAAAACATAAAACCAATCTCTAAGTTTGTAGAAACCATTCATATAATGCAAGATTCACAAAGGAGAAACATTAATTAAAAAAATTGACTGTGAAAATATGATTTATATTTTGATTTGTCAGTGATATAGATGGATCGAAAAATGGCTGAAATGGAAAAGGATCCTCTCTTTTAAAAAAAAATGGAAAAAGATCCTTGGTATTGTAGAAATAAAGAAAAACATGCATTCATATCAAGCCTCATCAATTCATTGGCCGTATGATATTAGGAAAAAATAAGAGAAAATTAGATTCAATTGATCTAGAAATCAAGATATAAGGTTGAGAAAACAATGAGTAAACAAATCTGAGAAATTATTGATGAAAATGGCATAAACTGCTTGGAACCATGGACCATGAGAACATGAAATCCACACTAGAATTCAAGACATGGCAAGCAGTACTAAGATCTCACTCATATATACCTTTATAGCTAACAGTTTTCAGCGTTGCTGAAACAACAGAAAGAGATGTAGAATCATCATCTACAATTAAAATATGGATTTTCGAAAGGGAGGAGCTTAGGGCAATGGAAGATTGAGTGGATGCCATTGTTTCTCAAGCTAGCTATGTTGTGAATGTATTAAGACCTGATCAGTGGGGGATTTTATAGTGTCGAGGAGCAAGAGCCGTTAGGAGTGAGTACAAAAGATGTTCTACACTTGTCTCTCTCGATTGTTTATATAAGGCATGTAGTGGGGCAATGCTGCTTATATAAAATCTAAATTATTTTTTTTTCTAAATTTTTCCCCTTCAAATCTCATTCATGTCACTGTATATTTTTAGAAGACAAATTAAAGAGGAAGAAAAACAGATAACTTGTAAAGACAATGTGGTGGATTAGACCACAGAATTGAACCTAATTAATACTGAAATCTAGTGTGAAATTAGCATTCAATGTAATTTGCCAAAAATAATAGATTCTTATAAAAGAGTTCTTTCTCTAGAGGATTTCACGGTCTTTCATTTAAAATTTTCTTTCTTTTCGTTTTATTCCTATGTAGGGATTATGAGAATATAAAATTAAATTTTTTTTTTTTACTAATGATTTATCTTGTGTTTGAATAACGAAGAAAAAAAATCTAGAATTAAGATGATCGGAAAATATGATTAGTCAATTATAAAATAGTTGCTAAGATTTAAAAATCAACGAATAACTTATAGTATGAGTGTTTGAAAGTGCAGTAAATTCTATTTTAAATGCATCTTAAAGCGTGTTTCACTTGATAAAGTATTATATTGATTTTTTTAATATTTTTTTGATGATTTTTATGTGTTGATGTAAAACATTTTTAAAAAAATCTAAAAAAATCATTTTAATGTATTTTCAAGAAAAAAATACTTTTTAAAAAAATACTCTTTACTTTTCTCAACTATATTTAAAAAAAAACAAAGAAAAGATTGGAAACAAGTCCAATTACAGTATATCAGTAACATCAAAATCTAAGCATCATTCATTGCGTATTTCCTGTCTTTGTTTGTCCAGAGATGAATGCTTTCAGCTTCGTGAATGATTTCAGCCAATTAGGTTCATTAAACATATTATAACTAACTTTCTTTATATATATAATAATTGATTGATCTATTAATAAAACAATTATTCAGATAATGGCCGGGAAAAACACGGTAAATTTAAAAAAACTAAAAAACAAGCCCAATTACAGTACATCAGTAACATCAGAATCTAAGCATCATTCATTGCATGTTTTCCTGTCTTTGTTTGTCTAGAGATGAATGCTTTTAGCTCCGTGAATGACTTCAACGAATCAAGTTCATTAAACATATTATAACGAACTTTCTTTATATATATAATGATCGATTGATTTATTAATAAAACAGTTATTCAGATAATGGCCGGGAAAAACATAATAAATTAAAAAAACTAAAAAAAGAAAAGACTAGAAACAAGTTCAATTACAGTATATCAGTAACATCAGAATCTAAGCATCATTCATTACGTGTTTCCTGTCTTTGTTTGTCTAGAGATGAATACCTTCAACTCTGTGAATGACTTTAGCGAATCAGGTTCATTAAAACATATTATAACAAACTTTCTTTATATATATAATGATCGATTAATTTATTAATAAAACAGTTATTTAGATAATGGCCGGGAAAAACAAATAAATTTTATAAAAAAAATAAAAAAAGAAAAGATTGGAAACAAGTCTAAATACAATATATCAGTGACATCAGAATCTAAGCATCATTCATTGTGTGTTTCCTGTCTTTGTTTGTACAAAGATGAATGCCTTCAGCTCCGTGAATGACTTCAGCGAATCGGGTTCATTAAACATGCTATAATGAACTTTCTCTTTATATATAATGATCGATTAATTTATTAATAAAACAGTCATTCAGATAGTGACCGGGAAAAACACAATAAATTTATAAAAAACTAAAACAAGAAAAGATTGGAAACAAGTCCAATTACAGTATATCAGTAACATTAGAATCTAAGCATCATTCATTGCGTGTTTCCTGTCTTTGTTTGTCCAGAGATGAATGTCTTCAACTCCATGAATGACGTCGGCAAATCAGATTCATTAAACATATTATAACGAACTTTCTTTTTATATATAATGATCGATTGATTTATTAATGAAACAGTCATTCGGATAATGGTAGGGAAAAACACAATAAATTTAAAGAAAACTAAAACAAGTAAAGATTGGAAACAAGTTCAATTACAGTATATCAGTAACATCATAATCTAAGCATCATTCCTTGTGTGTTTCCTGTCTTTGTTTGTCCAGAGATGAATACCTTCAACTCCGTGAATGACGTCGGCGAAATAGATTCATTAAACATATTATAACGAACTTTCTTTTTATATATAATGATCAATTGATTTATTAATGAAACAGTTATTCGAATAATGGCCGGGAAAAACACAATAAATTTAAAGAAAACTAAAACAAAAAATTGGAAACAAGTCCAATTAAAGTAACATCAAAATCTAAGCTTCATTCACTACGTGTTTTTTTATCTATGTTTGTTCAGAGATGAATATTTTCAGCTTCGCTCCGTGAATGACATAAGTTCTTGATAAAGAAAAATATAAGTAGCTAGCTTTTATCTAAAAAATACACAATGAATAATCAATTCAAAGACTGTATTCCAATCCAGTATTTTGACGTTGAAAACAACTTAATTACGTGGGAGCCAAATTCCCTAAGCTACTCCAAAAGACAAGGCCTACCAAAATTTCTTTTGCATCTTTCCAGTTGCAAGCGCCCGCCATTCATATAGTAGATTATTATTACAACGAACTTATAATAATGGAAAAAACATCACGAAATATTAAGATTAACAATTGACATTTTAGCATTTAAAACTAACGGTATTATAAAGGGTTTAAATTCAATATTATTCTTAAAGCAACATGTAAGAATTCTTCCAAAAAAAAAATATTATTATTATTATTATTATTATTATTATTATTGTTTAGAATTGTTATTATCCTTGTTTACTCTTAATATTTCTTATAAAGAATAGAAGGGAAAGAACAAATTAAATGCCCTCACTTTTGACCTTCCCAGTTATACACACAATACTAGTTGGCAAAAAATTAAAAAAAAAATACCATTTTCTGAAGGAGTTTCTGTTTTTAGTTAAATAATGCATAGTTTGTATTTGATTAATGTTCCAAAACATGAGAGATTGAAGCGTGTTCGGTTGGTAAAACAAAAAATATATATATAAAATAAGTTTTTTTAAAATAATTTTAGAATTTATATATTTTTTTTT
>Ga0325401_1000997_pt1 | contig 22876 bp, 14 predicted proteins | sample PopdelMetagenome_FD_205666 | JGI IMG/M metagenome (GOLD analysis project Ga0325401, IMG submission 205666) | Populus deltoides microbial communities from Bellville, Georgia, United States - Xylem-PdKOR-R2 | ecosystem: Host-associated > Plants > Phyllosphere > Stem > Wood/Secondary xylem | place... | reverse complement strand
TCAAGAGTAATGCGGCAACGCAGGAACTGAAATCATTAGACCGTTTCTGAAACCAGTAGTGAAGTATGTTATTTAATTCGATGACCCTCGAAAAACCTTACCACAATTTGAATGTTATCTAGCAAATAGAAAATTCTTGATAGATAATACAAGTGTTGCACGGCTGTCTTCAGTTAATGTCGTGAGATTTAGGTTAGATCCGCATAATTAACGTAAACCCATATTTTTGTTTAAAGACAGAGCAATAGCTTTTTTTCTTTAACAGGAGTAGTTCGCCATTATAACGGTAGTGATAAACGGGATCAAGACAAGTCATCATGACCTTAATATTGTGGGCTATAGACGTGCCACAGATACCTTTACAAAGAGAGGCAAAAATGCGAATTTGAGCTAATCTCCAAAACAGGATTAAAATGAATTGTAGCCTGTAACTCGGCTGCATGAAAAAGGAATTACTAGTAATCGTGTGACACCACATCACGGTGAAGTCAATCTCAGATAGGTACTAACCACTCGTCAGGCGCTGAAAGGGGTACATGCAATAAGTTTGGCTTTTTGTTATAGTTTTTTTACAGTATTGTGTAAATTCCTATTTTCAAGAAGTTTTCGTATGTGTGATCTCAATTAGTGTTAAGTCGAAATACGGTTCGTGTAGTGGAAATTGCACGGGACAAATTAATATTAAACACCACCACCTAAAAAAAAAAAGGAGAGTTCCTTTATTGGTAAGAAGGGTTGAGCTGTAAACTCAATAGTTAATACTTTTATGAGTTCGAATCTCATGTCTCCTAATTAAAAGGTGAGGATTATTCCCTACCTTTAAACTTCCTAAACCTTATTGTAAAGACTAGATCTTGTATAACCTTTTTAGGTTTTTTGCAGGCTTTGTCCTTTAACTAAATTACTAATAATATATAGTTTATAAAGGGCGGAGAATAGTTAAACTTGATTTATTTTTGGTCTGTCTACAAGCCTTTATAGCTCAACGGTAGAGCGAAATACTGTTAATATTTTGATAGATGTTCGATTCATCTTGAAGGCTATTTATACTAGAGCGCAACACGCTCTAGTAAAATGTGCGTTAGCTTAATTGGTTAAGCGTTGCGCTACGGACGTGAAGATATAAGTTCGAGTCTTATACGCACATTTATAGTTAATCTCTTAATAGTAACTAATTAAGATAGAATCAGGAGAAACCTAGTCATTGTTCTCCTTAATCTATAAACCAAAATTGTTTTTATTAACGCATTTATCAACTAATATATCCTCTACCAGGCTAAAGTTCAAGGAAATGCCTTGCCACAGCCTTTTGTATTAGTCTCATAAAAGCCGATATGCTTACATATAATAAGTGTATCTATCCTACTCATTCAGATCTATTTACTCTAGTATGGCCTTGCCTACTAATGATAGAAGAAGACGGGGTTTTGGCTTGTTCTCCTAGAGGTAAAGGATGGAAAATTATAATTTTCATCCTTCTGCAATATAACATATAAAACATGAACTTATATTTATTAAATGAAAATATTACTAATGGTTTTCATAGTCTAGCTCTAAATTTTGTTACCATAGCTGCCATATTATGTGGTATATTTGTTATTGTAAGTAAAAATCCTATTGTTTCTGTATTATTTTTAATTGGTTTGTTTTTAAGTATTTCCATCTATTTAATGATGCTAGGTATTAACTTTATAGGTTTATCTTATTTGCTTGTTTATGTAGGAGCTGTTTCTATACTGTTCTTATTTATTTTAATGTTAATAAATATAAGAATATCTGAAATCATTAGTTCTACTAGCAATAGTATACCTTTAGCTATTATAATAGGTACTCTATTTTTTTCTACTGTTTATCAAGCATTACCTTTAACTTTCTCGTTAGCGCACAACTACGGTACATCTAACTATAACAACGTAACACCTGGATTTAACCTAATTATAGACGAAATTAAAAGATACTTCCATAACTTCTACGATCTTGTTTTTGCTTTTACTAACTCTTCTAAAGCATCTTTATCTACTGGTAACGTTACATCTAACTTTTATGAGTCTAGCCTAGAATTTGTTTCAAGCCAAGCTTGAGATTCTATGTTGGCTGAAAGTTCACATATTAATACTTTAGGTAATATACTTTATACTAGTTTTCCTTTATGAATACTATTAACTTCTCTAATATTACTTTTAGCTATGGTAGGTGCTATTGTTATTACTTTGAAAAATTAGTGCTTTTGCAACCACCAAACTTTACATCACTCTTTACATAAACAAAGCTTTATATTGCTAGTATAATGCTATGTTTTCTATGCCTAAGGCATAAAAAAAACTTAATAGTAAATAGAAATTTAATTTTTGCCTAAAGATTTATTAGACAACGCTCTAAGGGTTGAACAAAAGACACAATGAATTTAGGCGTTTTGCATGAGGACTTTATTCCTTAAAAAAGATTATTATCTATATTACCCTATCAATATATAATGAGAAATATTATAATAACCGAAGATCGCTATAATTAACTTTAGAGACTTTGGTTTTATCAATACTACATAGAACACTTGTACTGATTATAAATATAAAGGTGAAAGGCAGTGCCCTCACCCAATCTTTATTATATATCTGATTTCTTTATTTTATAAATTTATGATTTTTTTCCCTTCCCTTATTTCAATTATAGAAGTTATATTAGTTGTAGTACCGGTATTACTTACTGTAGCTTTTGTTACAGTAGCAGAAAGAAAAACTATGGCAAGTATGCAAAGAAGATTAGGACCTAATGTTGTAGGTTACTGAGGTTTATTACAAGCCTTTGCAGATGCATTAAAATTATTAATAAAAGAATATGTTTCTCCTACACAGGCAAACATAGTTTTATTCTTTTTAGGTCCCATTATAACTTTAATTTTTTCACTTTTAGGATATGCCGTTATTCCGTATGGACCGGGTTTAGCCCTATGAGATTTTAATTTGGGTATCTTATATATGTTGGCTGTTTCTTCTTTATCTACTTATGGTATATTATTAGCTGGGTGATCTGCGAATTCTAAATATGCTTTCCTAGGATCACTTAGAAGTACAGCTCAGTTAATTAGTTATGAACTAATACTTAGTTCAGCTATTTTATTAGTAGTACTGTTAACCGGTAGTTTAAACTTATCAGTTAATATAGAATTTCAAAGAGCGGTTTGATTCGCAGTTCCTCTTTTACCAATATTCATTATATTTTTCATTGGTTCTGTTGCTGAAACTAACAGAGCTCCTTTTGATTTGGCAGAAGCTGAGTCAGAATTGGTTAGTGGGTTTATGACAGAACACGCTGCTGTAATTTTTGTTTTCTTCTTTTTGGCAGAATACGCTAGTATTGTCTTAATATGTATATTAACATCTATATTGTTTTTAGGTGGTTATTTATTAAATTATATACCTTTCTTACATATCATACAGGATCTAATAGAAGACTTCTTTTTCTTTCCTGGATCATTAAGCTCAAGTTTTGATTTTGGTACATATCCATTAATAGAAGGTTTATTTTACGGTTTAAGTTTGGGGTTAAAATCATCTCTTCTTATATTTACTTTTATATGAGTTAGAGCAAGTTTCCCACGTATTAGATATGATCAATTAATGTCCTATAGTTGAACAGTATTATTACCTATTGTTATAGCATTTATCGTTTTAGTTCCTTGTGTATTATATAGTTTTGAAATAATACCTTGTAATATAACTTTACTTTAAGTAGTGAAAAGACACTTTTACTAAAGATAGATTACATAATTTACCTTTAAAGGATTTGTCTCTATATAGACTATATTTATATATATGAAATAAAAGGCTCTTTTTTCTCACGACTACGTGAGGACAAAGCCCTTAAAAAAAAACATACACTTTCACGTAAAATTATTTAGTATAAATATAATACGCATTTATCACTCTATTATATATAGAAAAAAAAAATAAAAATGGATTAATAGTAAACCCAACCACGGTAGAGAAAACAAAAATTCTTTATCTTTGCATTTTAGGGGGAAAAAAGAAAATTAACAACAAATATGCAAAATTTTTTTTACAATCTAAAAGAATTGCTTTTTGCTACTAATTTAGACAGTACACTTTCTTGTACTGCTAAACAGCACGGCTCTTTCCTTTTATGTGACGCTCCTAGAGCATGAGGTACTTATTTTCAAGACAGTGCTACTCCACAAATGGAAGCATTAGTTGAATTACACGATAATATTATGTTCTATCTAGTAATAATATTATTTGGAGTAGGATGAATTATGGTATCTATAATCAGAAATTTCGTTAGCAGCAAATATCCCATTAGTAACAAATACCTTAATCATGGTACATTAATAGAATTGATCTGAACTATAACTCCTGCATTAATACTTATATTAATTGCCTTTCCTTCTTTTAAATTATTATATTTAATGGATGAAGTAACTGATCCTACATTAACTTTATTTGCAGAGGGTCACCAGTGATACTGAAGTTACCAATATCCAGATTTCTTAAATGAGGATGAAGAAGAATTGGAGTTTGATTCTTATTTAATACCTGAATCTGATTTAGAAGATGGAGCATTAAGAATGCTTGAAGTAGATAACAGAGTTATCTTACCTGAGTTAACTCATACAAGATTTATAATAAGTAGTGGTGATGTAATACATTCCTACGCTTGCCCTTCACTGGGAATTAAATGTGATGCTTACCCAGGTAGATTAAACCAAATATCTGTACTTTTAAATAGAGAAGGAGTATTCTTTGGACAATGTTCTGAAATATGTGGAATATTACATAGCTCTATGCCTATTGTAATAGAATCTATTTCATTAGAAAAATTCTTAACTTGATTAAGAGAACAATAGAACTCTTAGTTTAAAAGTATTTTTATCTTAAGATACTTTAAAGGCTAAGGGCTTCGCCCCAGGCCTAAAAAGAAAATATATATGACATTAATTAAATAATATTAAGGAAAAAGCTACCAAGTGTATAATAATAATATAGGTTTCTAATAATAATAATTTAACTTTATAATTTCACAATTATATTTTTATAAATAAAAAACATTTACCTAGTATATCTTGTAATAAAGCCTATACAGGGCTCTATAAAGAATACTATAAAGAATTTATCTTACTTAAAAGTAAGTAAACTACTAAGTAAAGCAAGTTACAGTAACTAATGAAAAGAATTGTAATGGCTTATGTTTTTATTATACACTTGGTTCGACCAAAATGGAGAGGTAACACTCATCTATAAAAGTTTGTACTAGTTTAAAGGCTGAAGCCTCAACTCTACTTACTTTTTTTCTTTTTCCGAATAGTTTATTATCATTACATTCATTAACGAATCTAATGATAATAGGTCTTTTGCATCAAACATAAGACAAGTTGGCGAAATAGAACAATATAACTCTAAAGAAAACGTTTCTTATCAAGAAAATGGTATTTCTATGTGATTAGAAAGATGATTTTTATCTTCTAATGCTAAAGATATAGGGACTTTATACTTAATCTTTGCTTTATTCTCGGGATTATTAGGAACAGCCTTTTCTGTACTTATTAGATTAGAACTATCCGGTCCAGGTGTTCAATATATAGCTGATAACCAACTATATAACGCGATTATAACAGCGCACGCTATATTAATGATATTCTTCATGGTAATGCCAGCAATGATTGGAGGTTTTGGTAATTTTTTATTACCATTATTAGTTGGAGGACCCGACATGGCTTTCCCTAGACTAAATAACATAAGTTTCTGATTATTACCACCTAGTTTAATATTATTTATATTTGCTAGTATAATAGAAAATGGAGCAGGAACAGGATGAACACTATACCCTCCTTTATCAGGAATACAAAGTCATAGTGGACCAAGTGTGGATCTAGCTATCTTTGCACTACATCTATCAGGAATTAGTTCATTATTAGGTGCTATGAATTTCATAACTACTATTTTAAATATGAGAAGCCCAGGAATAAGATTACATAAATTAGCCTTATTCGGATGAGCAGTAGTAGTAACAGCTGTATTATTACTATTATCATTACCAGTTCTTGCTGGAGCAATAACTATGGTATTAACAGATAGAAATTTCAATACTTCATTCTTCGAAGCTGCAGGTGGAGGTGATCCTATCTTATACCAACATCTTTTCTGATTCTTCGGGCATCCAGAAGTTTACATTTTAATTATACCAGGTTTTGGTATAATAAGTACAACTATCTCAGCAAGCTCTAACAAATCAGTGTTTGGATATTTAGGTATGGTATACGCTATGATGTCTATTGGTGTGTTAGGATTTGTAGTTTGAAGTCATCACATGTACAGTGTTGGTTTAGATGTTGATACAAGAGCCTACTTCACAGCTGCTACATTAATAATAGCAGTGCCTACAGGAATTAAAATATTCAGTTGATTAGCTACATGTTACGGAGGTTCATTACACTTAACACCTTCTATGTTGTTTGCATTAGGATTCGTCTTTATGTTCACAATTGGTGGGTTAAGTGGTGTAGTGTTAGCCAATGCTTCATTAGATATTGCATTCCACGATACATACTATGTTGTAGCTCATTTCCACTATGTTTTAAGTATGGGTGCAGTATTTGCTCTATTTAGTGCATGATACTACTGAATACCTAAAATATTAGGGTTAGATTACAACATAATGTTAGCTAAAGTACATTTCTGAATCTTCTTCATAGGTGTAAATTTAACATTCTTCCCACAACACTTCCTTGGTTTACAAGGTATGCCTAGAAGAATAAGTGATTACCCTGATGCTTTTGCTGGATGAAATTTAGTTAGTAGTTTTGGTTCAATAGTATCTGTAGTATCTATCCAAATATTCTTAAGCTTAACTTATTCACAATTAGTATACGGAAAGGCAGTATCAAGAAATCCTTGAACAACTCCTCAGTTTTATACTGATTATGTACAAGGTTTATTAAATAGAGCGTACAATAGTTTAGAGTGATGTTTAAACAGTCCACCTAAACCACATGCCTTTGAAAGCTTACCATTACAAAGTGGTCATAGCATTAGTTTAACAACTATAAAAAAAAATATGCATTCCGTTTTTAAGGTAGTAGTTGTTAGTATTGTTTTGTACGTAGAAATAAAATATCCAATCTATTTCTTTATGGACAAATTAGACATACTCTATTTATTTCCTATTGTTTCAGGTATATATTCAATTTTAGTTATAACTGTAGCACACTTGGTTAAAGATAAAGATCTACCTGCTACACTGGGATATATATGTATATTTACATCGAGTGTGATAGTAGGTACAGTTATTTATCTGAACTTACTACCTCATAATTTTAAACCTTTTATTTTTCTTTTTTCTATTTTATTACCCTTGCATACTAACGGTAATTACATTTTTATATCCTATATGGATGCAAGCTCTGGTTCTGGTTCTGGTTCTGGTTCTGGTTCTGGTTCTGGTTCTACTTCTAATTCTGGTTCTGGCTCTGTACCAAATTCTTTTGAAGAAGCCGCTTCCCAAATTTCTTTTCCCGCATTAGCTGATAAAATTAAGAACGGATGTGATTTTGTTATACAGCAAAGACGGTATTTAGCAAGCGAAGGTACGCAAGTGCATACTAGTGTTAGATTAGGAGAGCTAAACCTTACTGGGGGTGAATTTTATAAATTGATAGATTTTGCCGGGGAATACAAAGGGGACGACAAGCTTGTGCTTAAATTTTGTGAAAGAGTAAATCTCTATGCATTTAAGTTTAATAAAGAAGCCCTAAAAACCATTCAAGTATATAATGAGAGTACACATCATAATAGTATGCAAACTAGTATAATAGATAGTATTAGAAATCATAGAAGACCATAACTGCACTAATTCTTAAACATATAATAGCTTAAAATGATATTTAAACAGTAGACTTAATCCACATGCGTTCTAAAGTTTAGCTTTACAAAGTGATTACAGTATTAGCTTAACAACATAAAAAAAAAAAAAAAGAAAGTTTAACTTAAAGACAAAGTGTTCTATAAGGCTATACCTAATTATGAATAATATGGGTTCAAATCTCATAACTTTCGCATCTAAATAGGAATTATTTTTCGTAAAAAACAAGTTACAAAAGAATAAATAGATTGGCATATACAACTTTGGTTTTATCTTACTTTTATATATATAGAAAATAATAAATGAATTCATCAGTACAAAATTTAAATAGTAAATTAACACTTTTATCGTTAATAATAAACTTCCTTAAATGTGAAAAAGGAGTTTATTCTAACCTTCTTGCAGTAGCTACACAAACGTTAATTAACCGAAGTTTAAGCCATGGTTTACCTGGAAATATTTACAATCTTTCTGACACAATATCATCGTTTTTACCTTTGTTAGCGCATGGAAATTTAATGCAACCAGCCGCCTTAGATAGATGTAATTCTATTTTTATAGGATTTCATGATTTTGGGAACTCACTTGCTAGACCTGTCGGGGTCGATATGGAATTTGATTTTACACCTTCTTTAGAATTATTTTTACTTAATTATAGAATGCTTTTACTGGTATTAGAATCTTGTAAAACAAGGTTAGATGCGCTATGAGATAGTACAGTCAATGGATTTACTTATTACAGAGGGCATCATAACCTTAATCCTTATTTTACAGAATACTATAATTTGTATAATACATTGTCTACCGAATTTTTAACTAATTACAAAGAGCCTTACACTGTATATCGTGAAAACTTATTAGGCTATGAAGGTATAGTAAGTCAACTGCGTATACTAGAGAGTATGCATTATAAATATGAAAATGTGTTATTCTTTAAACACTTACCTTTCCACTTAGATTTATCTCCCTATTCTGGTTTTGGAACATTGTCTACATTTCTATGTAATAATATTACCATGCATATAGAAACTGTTTTTTCTCAAATGCCGTTAGGGGCTGTTTTAGGGCTAGGTATAGCTCTTGGTTTTAGCTATTTCGGTTCATCTTACTCCGGCTTAGAATCGAATATTCCTATATAGAAATCACCTTTTAGGTCAATTATCAGATTTCTACAATCACTTTTTGTGTTAGGCAAAGCTCTACTACAGGGTTTACCTTAACATAAAAATGCATTACACAGAAATATCCCTCGTTGTAAAAAACATTGATTTGAATTTCACAACTCCTATACGTATTTCGCATAAAATATAGTACTTCTCTATAAAAAGACCGTATTATATTATGTAAAGTAATGAAAAAAAAATATATCCAAGCTAAATTTCCAATGTCGCAGTATTTCTCTGTCAGCTTACTATTTAAATTTTGGTTTTATCTTACTTTTATATATTTAGAAAAAAAAAATGAATTTATCTTTATTATTATTTTTGATAGGAATATTAGGTTTTGTATTAAACAGGAAAAACATTATACTGATGTTAATCTCTATTGAAATTATGTTATTGTCTATTACTTTTTTAATATTAATAAGTTCATTGAGCTTTGATGATATAATGGGACAAATGTATGCAGTGTATATAATTTCTATAGCAGGAGCAGAATCAGCTATAGGATTAGGAATCTTAGTATCATATTATAGATTAAGAGGTAGTATTGCTATAGAATATAAGTAATGTATTTATCCATATTAATACTTCCTTTATTAGGTTCCATAGTAGCAGGTTTTTTTGGTAGAAAAGTGGGAGTCAAAGGTTCTCAACTTATAACATGTAGTTGTGTATTATTAACAACTATATTAGCAAGCGTTGCATTTTTTGAAGTAGGATTTAATAACATACCAGTATGAATCCACTTATGTAGATGAATAGATTCAGACAGCTTAAGTATATTATGAGGTTTTACTTTTGATTCTTTAACAGTGTCAATGTTAATACCAGTCTTAGTAGTTTCTTTCGTAGTACACTTATATTCTATAGGATATATGAGTCACGATCCACATAATCAGAGATTTTTCAGTTATTTAAGCTTATTTACTTTCATGATGTTAATTCTTGTTACAGCTAACAATTTTCTATTAATGTTTGTTGGTTGAGAAGGAGTAGGAGTGTGTTCTTATTTACTAGTAAGTTTTTGATTTACTAGAATAGCAGCAAATCAAAGTTCCTTATCTGCCTTTTTAACTAATAGAGTAGGAGATTGTTTTTTAACTATAGGTATGTTTGCAATGTTACTTACTTTCAGTAATATTGATTATTCAACTGTTTTCTCGTTAGCTCCTTATATGAGTGAGGATATAATAACTATAATAGGAATATGTTTATTAATAGGTGCTATGGCTAAAAGTTCTCAAATAGGACTTCATGTTTGATTACCTATGGCGATGGAAGGACCTACACCTGTATCAGCGTTAATACATGCTGCTACTATGGTTACAGCAGGTGTTTATTTATTGATGCGTTCTTCACCTTTAATAGAATACAGTTCAACTGTATTACTACTAGCTTTATGAATAGGTGGTATAACAACAGTATTTAGTTCTTTAATCGGATTATTTCAACAAGATATTAAGAAAGTTATTGCTTATTCTACAATGAGTCAATTGGGGATGATGGTAATAGCTATAGGTTTATCTTCTTATAATATCGCTTTATTCCATTTAGTAAATCACGCCTTTTATAAAGGGCTGCTATTTTTAGGAGCAGGTTCAGTTATTCACGCTGTGGCAGATAACCAGGACTTTAGAAAATATGGTGGTTTAAGAGCTTTCCTACCTTTAACTTACTCAGTAATGTTAATTGCAAGTCTTAGCTTAGTAGCCTTTCCATTTATGACAGGTTTCTATTCAAAAGATTTTATTTTAGAATCAGCTTATGGACAATTTGCATATTCTAGTACAGTAATTTACTTTATTGCTACTATTGGAGCTATATTTACTACTTTATATTCTGTAAAAGTATTATATTTAACTTTTTTAACTAACCCTAATGGTCCATTAGTTAGTTATAAAACAGCACATGAAGGAGATGTATTTATGAGCATACCTTTATTTATATTAGCTCTTTTCTCCATCTTTTTCGGTTTTATAACTAAAGATATATACATAGGATTAGGTTCAGGATTCTTTATAGATAATAGTTTATTTATTCACCCTAGTCATGAGATTTTATTAGATACAGAGTTTGCTGTACCTACTCTATTCAAACTATTGCCTTTCTTTTTCACAATATTATTTAGTCTAGTTTCTATATTATTCTCTGAATTCTTTACCAAGTCTTTAATATACTTTAAACTTTCAAGAGTGGGTTATAACATCTATAGTTTTTTTAACCAACGGTTCTTAATTGAATTATTTTACAATAGATACATTACAGATTTTGTATTAAATATTGGAGGTCAAACTACTAAAATTATTGATAAGGGTTCTGTTGAGTTACTAGGTCCTTACGGTCTAGAAAAAGGATTAAGTAATTTAAGTAATAATATTGCTAAATTAGATACTGGTATTGTTACTTATTACGCTTTATATATACTAGTTGGTTTAATATTCTATATATCTTTACCTTATTTATACTTATCTTATAATGATTTACTAATTATAATTATAATATCATTATTCACTTTAGTAAGTGAAAAAAAAAAAAGGGATTATGTAAATGGTTTTACGTTTTGATTGCAGATCGAAAATTTGAGGTTCAATTCCTCCGTATCCCTCATTGCATTTATTTATTGTGCAAACTAGACCTAAAAACCCAAACCTAAAGTCTATCTTTCTTTTGTTGTTACAAAAAAGTAATATTCCGTGCTTTATGTAAACTTTTCATAAAAAGTGTTAGTATAAGTGTAAATATAATTTGTTATACTACAGGGGCGAGGCTCTGCCCGCCCTTAAACAAGATAAATAACTTTACTTTATCTTTAAATTTTTTATTACGGCCATAGGTTAATGGTAGACCGTTCGTCTTCCAAACGAAGTGTATCGATTCGATTTCGATTGGCCGTAAAGCTCCAAACTACTAGGATAAGGGGTTTTATCTAAATTATAGTTTTTTTACCTAAAAGTATTTTACCTTTTTTTCAAATACTAGAAGTTTGTCTTAACTACTACCAAGCTCTTATTTTTTCGTACGTAAAAAGATGTAGTGTATTTTTAAAGGAATATATATTCTAGACAAACCAAGCAGCCAGTATTTTTCACAATTTGTAAATCCTTTAAAGGCTTTATTTCTTTTATTAGCCAATGTAGAGAATTATTAAATAGTGGAACCTTACAATAAAACAGGGGCCTCCGGCCTTTAAATAATAAACTTAAATCAAATTCAGTTTTGAATGCTTTTTCAATACAATGAAAAATTACAGTGTTAAACTACAATATAATAAAGTAAATTAATAAATAATTAACAAAAAATGAGAATTTTAAAAAGTCACTCGCTTTTAAATAAAGTAAATATGTTCGTGATTGATTCACCACTTCCTTCAAATATAAGTTACATGTGAAATTTTGGATCTTTATTAGCAGTATGTTTAATAATACAAATAGTAACAGGTGTAACTTTAGCTATGCATTATAACGCAAGTGTACTAGAAGCATTCAATTCTGTTGAACACATAATGCGTGATGTTAATAACGGATGATTAATACGTTATTTACACTCTAATACTGCGTCAGCTTTCTTCTTTTTAGTTTACCTACACATAGGAAGAGGATTATACTATGGATCTTACAAAGCTCCAAGAACTTTAACATGAACAATAGGAACAATAATATTAGTGTTAATGATGGCTACAGCCTTTTTAGGGTACGTATTACCATATGGGCAAATGAGTTTATGAGGTGCTACAGTTATAACTAACTTGTTGAGTGCTATACCATGAGTTGGTCAAGATATAGTAGAATTCGTATGAGGAGGTTTCTCTGTTAACAATGCAACTTTAAACAGATTTTTTGCTTTACACTTTGTATTACCTTTCGTATTAGCCGCATTAGCATTAATGCATTTAATTGCATTACACGATACAGTAGGAGCTAACAACCCTTTAGGTATATCAGGTAACTACGATAGATTACCTTTTGCCCCTTACTTTATATTTAAAGATTTAATAACAATCTTCTTATTTATATTAGTATTATCTGTATTTGTTTTCTTTATGCCTAATGTTTTAGGAGATAGTGAAAATTATGTTATGGCAAACCCTATGCAAACACCACCTGCAATAGTACCAGAATGATACTTACTACCTTTCTATGCTATATTAAGATCTATACCTAACAAATTATTAGGTGTTATAGCTATGTTCTCAGCTATATTAATATTAATGGTAATGCCATATACAGATTTAAGTAAATACAGAGGTGTACAATTTAGACCTTTAAGTAAAATAGCTTTCTTTGTATTCCTTGCCAATTTCTTAATATTAATGCAATTAGGAGCAAAACACGTTGAATCACCATTCATAGAATTCGGTCAAATTAGTACAGTTTTATACTTTGCACACTTCTTAATTATAGTGCCAGCTATAAGCTTATTAGAAAATAGTTTAGTTGAGTTATACAGTAACCCTAATTATAACAAGGTTGGGTCAAATAACACATCTTTCGAAATATCTCAATTAAAGGCACAAGGAACTTTGTAAATTTCCCCTTAAGAAGCAATAGCTCTACTTCAAATTCTTCAGTGAATAAAAAAAGCGCTGTCTCTATTTTTTGTTATATACTAATATTATTATTTCTTGCTTCAGTTACTACTATAGCTATAGTATTTTCGGAGCCTGAAATGTCTATTTTACTTTGTGAAGATTCAGATTCGGAAGAAGCAAAAGAAATGTCAAAAAAACTTAAAGGTAAACAAACTATACCTATAATTAAAATTACTCCTGCTTCAGAAAACCCATCTGATGAAGATTCGTTTAGTGAAGATTCATTTAATGAAAACTTACTTCATGAAAATTCGTTTAATCAAAACCAAGAAAAGTATATTAGAAATGAAATGGACAGTAGATTAGCTCAGTATTTACAATATGAAGAGTGAAATAGAGCTATTGCTGCCAAAGATAGTGATTCAGATAGTAGCTATAGTGTAATATCTTCCGACATTAATGACTCAGATAGTGACGACACAAAAGCAAAAAAACTTTCTATTAAAGAAGAAGAACGTATATTACGTGAAGAGAAAAAGGCAATACATGCTGAACTTGAAAAAGAAAATAATAAAAGAAAAAACTCTTTTGATGAACAAGCAGGTCCGTCAAAAAAATCTAAATAATTTATTCTTTTCTGAGTACATATCAATATTGCTTACCTCCTTTTATGTTTACGTGAGAGCTTTAAAGAAGTTTATCCTCTCCTATCTTTAAAAAAACCAGAGAAAGACTTTCTTTTTCACAATAAAAAAAACTATAACTGGGGTTTTTGGCTATGTTTTGTCTGCAAAGACCGTTTCCCCTAAAAAAGGGTTAGTATTTTAACTGGTAGAAATTTTTCTTGTCAAGAAAAAAAGTGTCGGTTCGAATCCGACCTAACCCGAGTTTTTTCATTTACTATGATTAGCTTTACTATATAAAAAAGAAAACAATAGTATAAGTACAATGGATAAAAAAATAACTTTTCCCGTTTTTTTACTTTAGCGCAAAGGCGAGAGGCTCCGACCTGTAAAGGAAAAGTTGCCATAGGTAAGGCGAGATATTTGCTAAATATTGTGTTTAACACCTAATGGTTCAAATCCATTCTTTTCCGCTGTGTTGCCTCACCAGAGCAAAAAAGTAACCACTTTATTTTAAAGACGGATCCGTCTTTAAATAAGAAACCGGGGTGAAGAAGAGGAGAAATTCCCCTACTTCCCCTTTAAAAGAGTATAATTTAATGGTAAAATAAGAAGCTTCAAACTTCGATTTCTCAGTTCAAATCTGAGTGCTCTTGTAAATAATGTATAAAGGGCTTCTGTCCTTAGCGCTAAGAGGGCGTGCGGGCTTTAAGTCGTTACCACAAACACTTTGCTGTCGGCAACAGTTACAGTGAAAAGGTTCCTTAACTTAATAGGTAAAGTGTGCTTTTGATAAGGGTATTATCGACGTTCGATTCGTCGAGGAATCAAGTATTATTTACTGTAACAGAAAGATATCTTTAACCTTTAAGGTGTTATGTATTCTATTTAGAATAGTTGCAGTAAGCAGGCAGGGGAAAAACTCTTTACCTTGCCCTTTACTATAAAGAGAATTGGCTGAGTGGTCTAAAGCGATAAGCTTGAAACTTATTTTAGTACATACTACTAACATCCGTTCGAATCGGATATTCTCTGTATGTTAATATGTGCAATATTTTATTTATTATTTTCAAACGCTCTTACAACAAGAAAAGATACAGCGATCTTCTATTCTAGAAGTGCAATATTGGCATTATTATCAGCATGTTTTATATGCTATAATAATTTATTTGTCATTAATTTAGAGAAAGGTATTGGTTTATATGGAGGTATATTTAACGTAACTTCTCTAACACAAAGTTTTACTATTTTTATTTTATTAATAAGTAGCACAATACTAGTCTATAACTCTTTCTATCACAGAACATTGTTAAATGACTTAGTATCGAGTTTTCAAAATATATTATCAAGAAAAGATTCTTATAGTATATTAGGCTTAGGAGATACAAAAATAGAACAATATAGAATATTAGAATATCCATTAATAATACTGTTTATAATATGTGGTGCTGTGTTTTTAATGAGCTCTGCAGATTTAATATCATTATTTATAGCTATTGAATTACAAAGTTACGGATTATATATTTTATCTACTTTACACAGAGACTCTGAACAAGCAACGTGAGGAGGTTTAACATATTTTTTATTAGGTGGATTGAGTTCTTGTTTTATATTATTAGGATCAGGATTACTTTACATTAACACAGGTACAACTTCTTTAGAAGGTTTATACATTATAACTAGTATATCTGATGTACTAGCAGAAAGCGAGTATGCTCTCTTAAGTAGTGGTATAACACCTGGACTTATCACTCCAGACTCTGGCCAAGCGGCTATAAATTTATCTTTAATAATAATGACAGTAGGGTTTTTATTTAAAGTGAGTGCTGCCCCTTTCCATTTCTGAAGCCCTGACGTATATGATGCTATACCTACTACTGTAACAACTTACGTAGCTTTAATAGCTAAAATATCTATTTTTGTATTTTTACTTGAATTAGTTTATTTCCTTTCTGCGGCACATAATAAAGATTTATCTAGCTTTTCATGACAAAATTGTTTACTTGTTAGTAGCCTATTTTCACTTATAATTGGTTCTTTATTAGGTCTTACTCAATACAGAATAAAAAGAGTATACGCTTATAGTACTATAAGTCACGTAGGGTTCATTCTATTAGCATTAAGTGTAGATAGTACAGAATCTATACAAGCTTATCTTTTCTACATACTATCTTATACTATTTCAAATTTAAACGCATTTATAATACTAGTTACTATAGGGTACACTATGTATCTATACATATACAATGATGATCAATCATCTCCTCTTGCTAAAGAACAAGAGGTGTTTACTTCTTTTGCCCCGGCTTTTTCTAAGAAAGCAGGTGATCAAAGCTCCCAAAATACATTAACTCTAAACCAAGAAAAGGAAAGATTGTTTAATGAAATTACTAATGTTTCTGTTAATTTAGAAAACAATAAATATATGTCTTACTCTAAAACTTTTAAAAACTTAGAAGGTAGTGCTTTATTAAAAGATATAAATAACTCACCTATTCAGTTAGTTAACCAATTAAAAGGATATTTTTATATAAACCCTTATCTTTCTTTAAGCTTAGCTATTACCTTATTTTCTTTTATAGGTATACCACCTTTAATAGGTTTCTTTGCTAAACAGATGGTATTAAGTGCAGCACTAGATAATGGTTATATATTTATTACTCTAGTTGGTATACTTACTAGTGTTATAGGGGCTGCCTATTATCTAAACATTGTTAAACAAATGTTCTTTTTTAAAAGCGATTATGTACTTAACCCCTTCTTAACTAGATTTAATTTCTTTGGTTCTTTCAAACATAATAATAGCTATAGTGTATTTAATGTTAACAGCATTAAAATATCTAGTGCATTAAGTATAGTTATTTCTATATTAACTCTATTATTATTATTGTTCATATTTATACCTAATGAGTCATTTAATTTAGCTAAAATATTAACTCTTTTATTATTTAATTAATGACAAGTCAAACATTTTTCTTTGTTTTTATACCTATATTAGCCATTATACTACTTGCGGTGAATTTTATTTTCGCTACACATAATCCTTATCAAGAAAAGGATAGTGTTTTTGAATGTGGATTCCACTCCTTTTTAGGACAAAATAGAACAGAATTCACTATTTCTTTTTTTATATTTGCACTTTTGTTTTTATTATTTGATCTAGAAATTCTACTGGTTTATCCTTATATTGTGTCTCATTATAACAATGGTATATTTGGTTTAATCATTATACTTGCGTTTATGTTAGTTCTTACTTTAGGATTTGTTTTTGAAATAGGTAAGAATGCATTATCAATAGAAAGTAAACAAAGTAAGATTTTTAAAGCTAAATAAAAATAAAAAAAAGTATAAAACTATTTAGCTTGAATATTTATAGTATGAATATATCACTATATGTTGTATTATACATATATATAACATAGAACTTTATCCTTGTTATAATATATAATAAATATATACTAGAAATCTAAATATACCCTTATAACATATCGCTCTTGCGAGAAAAACACAAAACTGCCCATCACACCATGTACTTATTTTTAAGTGGAGTCTACGAGAGCTCTAGAGAAAAATCTTTAGAGCTAGACATTACAAATCATAATCCAATACCATGCCACAACTAGTTCCTTTTTATTTTGTTAACGAAGTTACTTTCACTTTTGTAACTCTTATTGTCCTTATATATTTATTTAGTAAATATATATTACCTAAAGTTGTACGTGTATTCACTACACGAATATTTATAAGTAAATTATAGTGAATCCTACTCTATAAATTTACTTATTCTAAATTTATCTTTATTAGCTCCCAATAAGAAATGATGGAAGATAAATTTTACTTTTTTCTAGAGGTAGTATCCGATTGTACCCCTAGACTACAGAAAAACAGTAAGAATAGCGAGATAATTGTAGGGATACTAAAAAGCCCTACCTACCCTTTTTTCATTTGCCTATTATCCCTATTCCAGAACAAGAAGCTTATCTTTTAATAACTAAGAAAATAACAGGAAACAGTAAAATGAATACCTTTAACGCATTTCATACAAACATATCTAGTCCATTAGATCAATTTGAAATAAGAAATTATATAAGTATAGACGCACCTATACTTTTTAACGCATCACTATCCTTAACAAATATAGGATTCTACATAATAATCTCTGGTTTAGTTGCAGTAACTTTTAACTTACTTGCTACTAATAGAGACGGTATAATGTGAAACAAATGAAGTTTAACACAAGAAACAATTTATGCAACAGTGCATAGCATAACAGTTAACCAAATAAACGACAAGAAAGGACAAATATACTTTCCGTTTATCTATAGTTTATTTGTATTTATCTTAGTAAATAATTTAATAAGTATGGTGCCATATAGCTTTGCTACAACAAGTCACTTTATTTTAACATTTTCTTTAAGTTTTACTATAGTGCTTGGTGCAACTATATTGGGTTTAAGCAAACACGGTTTAGAGTTCTTTTCTCTATTTGTACCTAGTGGTTGTCCATTAGGATTACTACCTTTACTAGTTTTAATAGAATTTATTTCTTATTTATCTAGAAACGTTTCATTAGGATTAAGACTAGCCGCGAACGTCTTAAGTGGGCACATGCTATTAAGTATATTAAGTGGGTTTACTTATAATATAATGACTAGTGGATTTATCTTCTTCATATTAGGTTTATTACCATTAGCCTTTATAATAGCATTCTCTGGATTAGAAATAGGAATAGCATTCATACAAGCACAAGTGTTTGTAGTTTTATCTTGTTCTTATATAAAAGATTGTTTAGATTTACACTAGTCTAAGAAGTTTATATTTGTCTGGGCCGAAGCCCTTAGCCTTTACTTCCAAGTAGGATAAGATCACATTAAGTGACTTAAAAAAAAACTTAAGGTAAAGCTTTTTTTATGTGTTAATGATAATAATATATTTACATTTTTAATTATATAGGAAAGTCCGCAGGTAGTTAACTAGTAATTTAAAGTAAAAACTTTGGTGATGTACAGAAAATACTACGTTTTTTACAGAATAAGTAAAAAATTCTGTGTAGAATGAAACCTAACGCCACTAGTACCATTTTTTTAGTTTTATATAGTGGAGGGCAAAAGCCCTCTATGCTGCGTATCACGTTACGCGGACACAGGAACCGGCTTACCATTAACCATAAAAAAAAAGGCTACGGCCTTTAAAAATGTTATAATCTAAAAGGAATTTTATTTCCTATATATATTTGTGTTTAGGTAAGGTATCATGAAAAAATGTCTAATTTAAATAGAGGTAATTTTCAAGGCCACCCATTTCATTTGGTTTCACCTTCTCCCTGGCCAATTTTAACTTGTGTATCATTATTAACATTAACAACTACTGGAGTTTCAACTATGCATGGTTTTGATCACGCTAGTAGCTTTTTACCTTTCGCATTACTATCTGTAATCTTAAGTATGTTCTTTTGATTTAGAGATGTAATATCAGAAGGAACTTATTTAGGTAACCATACTTTAGCTGTACAAAGAGGGCTAAATATGGGAGTAGCCTTATTTATAGTAAGTGAAGCCTTATTTTTCTTAGCCATTTTTTGAGCTTATTTTCATAGTGCTTTATCACCTACAGTTGAATTAGGTGCACAATGACCACCAATGGGTATAGAAGCCATTAACGCTTTTGAATTACCTTTATTAAATACAGTATTACTATTAGCAAGTGGAGTTACTATTACATACTCACATCATTCTTTAATTCAAGGGAATAGAAATGCTGCATTATACGGAGGTTTATTTACTATAATCTTGGCTATAATATTTACAGCATTCCAAGGTGTAGAATATTCTGTTTCTTCCTTTACTTTATCAGATGGTGCTTATGGTTCATGTTTCTACTTTGGTACTGGATTCCACGGATTACATGTGATTATAGGTACTATATTCTTAGCTGTAGGATTTTGACGTATATTAGCCTACCACTTAACAGAAAACCACCATTTAGGATTTGAAGCAGGAATTTTATACTGACATTTTGTAGATGTAGTATGACTTTTCTTATTCTTATCTGTATACTACTGAGGATCATAATTGCTTATTCAAGTAAAAACAAGTAATTACAAAGCTCAGGCTAAAGCCAGCTTAAAAAAAGTATTTTGAAAGAAATACTTTCGTGTTTACTTTAGTAAATAAACATATATAGTATCCCATACTCATGATATAAGGTATTCTTTTCAAACAACAATTAATAACAAATAAAATGATACAAGCAGCAAAAATTATAGGTACAGGTTTAGCAACAACAGGTTTAATAGGTGCAGGTGTAGGAATAGGTGTAGTATTCGGTGCACTTATATTAGGTGTGGCTAGAAACCCATCTTTAAGAGGACAATTATTCTCTTACGCAATTTTAGGATTTGCCTTCAGTGAAGCTACAGGATTGTTTGCTCTTATGATGGCCTTCTTATTATTATACGTAGCCTAATAATAAAAGGATTTTATAGGGATAGGGCACTCCCCCTTCTCTTCGAAGTATGATAAAAAATAAAAAAAACGGGTTAGAGCCGGGCTGGTTAGGCGCCTCATTTGGGTTGAGGAATAGTTATGTTCGAATCATAATGACCCGATATAATCTTAAACAAAAGAGTGTAGAATAAACAATAGTAAAGGGATTTTATAGAAAGAGTTCTGTAAAAAGGTATAAAAACACACGAAACACACGGTGTAGGGGAAAATCGGATTCTGTAGCCTTTATGTTATATGGTTTTCTTTTCAGTAAAAATACTAACCCTATTAATTGGGGTGTGTGACCATGGCCCTAAGTAAAAAGGTTTAGTATATTTTGTAATTGATATGTATTGTAAACTAAAATCATAAGAGTATTATCATTGTGATTATAAGTATATAAAGAAATTATTATGGAGTCTTAGCTATATATTAAAAGGTGTATATTTACAGGGGGCAATGTCTCTTTCTTATGGAAACATAGGAAACAGCAAAAGAATTAAGCCTGGGAAGAATTTCTGTAAATTAAACGAAGTGAAATGAAATATCAAAGTAACTTTAGGAACAAAAATCAAACGAGATTAATAGTCATAAAAAGTAAAACGAAAGGCCATGCCCAAATTTGTTTGAATAAAGGGGAACCTTCCTCTAAGACTAAATATAATATATAAGCGATAGCATAATGTACCGTGAGGGAAAGACGTCAAAAATAGTAATTTTATAAGTAGCTCCAGTAGATTTTAAGGAATTGATAAGAGCGTACCTTTTGCATAATGGGTCAGCAAGTTAATGTTAGATGCGAGAGTTTGAAAACTTACTTTTGTTATATATGCCCCAGTATATAACAAATTAAATAGTTTTTCATTTCGTAGATAAACCGATTATTAAACAATGAGTTAGTATCTAATGTTAGACCCGAAACCTAGTGATCTTACCATGGTCAGGAACAATAAACCTAGCTTTCTTATAAAAGAATTATTATACTTACTGATACTAAGCATAACGGTTCAAATAAAAAATAAGAAAGTTAGAATAAAAAGTCCGAACGGGTTATCGTTGTAAAGATATCCGATGAATTGTGGTAAGTTAGTGAAAGACAAAACTGACTAGGATAGCTGGTTTTCCGCGAAACCTATTTAAGTAGGTAATTCAAATAACATCATAGCAGGTACAGAACTGTGATCTCAGGCAAGATATATAACTTGACAATTGTCAAGTCTTTTTTGCATACATCGGGGGGTCGTAGAGACTTTATCGGTGAGGATTTGCTCTCGGAAGGGCAATGATGAAAGACTTTTAAAAGTCTTTTTACTTTTGAATAAACCGACATAGAACGCTAAGGTTGTATGTCTAAAGGGAAACAGCCCAGAACAAGTGTTTAAGGTTCCAAAATTATTGTTAAGTGAAAATAAGGAGGTTTTTATACCAATACTACCAGGAAATAGGCTTAGAAGCGGCCATTTTTTGAAGACCTCGTAACAGAGCACTGGTTAATTATGAAGACGAGGGCTGGCATAGCCTCTCTCGTTTTCTAGATAAAAGCACCGATAATATAACGGATCTAAACAATATACCGAAACCTTGTCTATATATAACATCAAGCTTGGCTCGAAGATATATATTGGGTAGCGGAACGTTGGGTAAGTAAAAGGAGCTACTCTTTTCAAGAGTAACAGCCACAAATAGGGCCTTTGGCCTTACTAACATCCCAAGTGAGAATGCTGACATGAGTAACGAAAAAAAGGAAAACCTTTCGCCTAAAGCTTACGGTAGGGCTCAAACCCAATAAAGTAACGGCCTCTAAGTTTATTAAGTTTACCTAAAGGACTAAATGATGAGTAAATTCTTTTAATATACTACCAACAACAGTGAAATGAAAAGAGATTTTTCATTTTAAGTATAACTGGGGTTCAGGAAAAAGATATTATAGATAACCGTACCTAGAAACTACCGCAAGTAAGCTAGTAGAGAATACGAAGGCGTTTGAGATAACAATCATTAAGGAACTCGGCAAATTGACACCGTAACTTCGGGATAAGGTGTGCCATTTACTTATAGTATACTGGGTGAGTATATACTCACCTATTACAGTATCGTAGTTAAATAGGAGACATAAAAAGGTGTTGTACGACTGTTTAATTAAAACAAAGCACTTTGCATAAGATGTTAAGTCAAAGTATTGAGTGTGATGTCTGCCCTATGTTG
>Ga0325401_1000995_pt1 | contig 22900 bp, 19 predicted proteins | sample PopdelMetagenome_FD_205666 | JGI IMG/M metagenome (GOLD analysis project Ga0325401, IMG submission 205666) | Populus deltoides microbial communities from Bellville, Georgia, United States - Xylem-PdKOR-R2 | ecosystem: Host-associated > Plants > Phyllosphere > Stem > Wood/Secondary xylem | place... | reverse complement strand
TGTTGTTTTAGTTTGCATTTTTGGATTTTTAATTTAATTTCATATTTTTTTCTGTTTTTTTTATTTGATTTAGGATTTTGATTTTCTTACCTTTTAATGCAGTCGAGCGCATTAAAAGAAAAAATATATATAACCCTAGTAATATTGATTAGGGAAAATAAAATAGAAAAAATACTCCCTTAAAAAATGAAACTATAAAAGCATAATAATATTAAATAGAAAAATAAAAACAAATTCTTAAACTGAAAAAATAACTAAAAAGTATTCGGTTTTCTAAAAAAGCTTATACATCAGTCTACCTAGGCTAGAAAGAACACATTATCGAGTTTAGATTTCGATCAAAAACCATCATCCATCACGAACATCATTTTATATGTGTTACCCTATCATGAATCCTTATCTCAATATCTTTATACAGCTTGTCTCATCTTGAATCCCTAACATAACACTTTTATAGAGGTTGCTTCATCGTTCATCTCTAACACAATATATTTGTGCTAAGTGTCCCATCATGGATCCCATCATCAAGATTTTCAATAAAAGCAACTAAAGCATATGAGAACAATATACTAATTCCTGAACATCTTTTTTCCTTGGAGGAGCCTCCCTTTTGCTCTCCTATACAGGCACATCTTGTTATGCGATCTTTTTCAACAATGATTATTCAACAACACACAACAACTAATTACCAGAAACCATTGAGCTCTAATACACGTCATCTATGATCTTCAACCAAAATTACTAGTAACCGTTAAGCTTTGATATCCGTCCTCTATGACCTTCAACTAAAAACCATCATGAATTGATAAACTCCGATACCAATTGATATGGTCGAAAACAAAAGATAATATGGTTTGTTATAAGTTAAAACCCTTAAATGTCATAAACATCATAATTACGGGGAGACACTTAATATATTTAATTTTTATTCATCCAAGATCCACTTGCTATAAGCTTATATATTACAACTATTTATATAGAAGAAAAATTTTAAAAACTTAATAATATTGAATAGAAAAAATTATTTTCTTCAAATAGAAAAATTATAAAAGCACAATAATAGTGAATAGAAAAATAAAAATTATAAAATTCTTAAACTAAAAAAAATATATTTATTTTTTTTAAAAAAAGTCCTACATCACCTTGTAAAGGTTAGTTCATGGCCTATTTAAGAAGCCGTAAACATTTTAAAGAGATGAACTGTACTAGATAGAAATATTTAGTATCTTGATATAAATTATGTCTCCCGTCTGTTTTATTTTCTTCTTATCTGGTTCGGCCACGTCACTTATTAACTAGCATTTTTAATATATTCAAGAGAATAGGCAAGCGATTAATATTTGAGATTTTATTAAGAGGTTCGGCCACGTCACTTATTAACTAGCACATGTTACTTCCTTAATCTATTTGAACGGGCAACATGACACCAGCCACATGTTTGCATTTAGAGTAGCTCAATAAGCGGGCCCAAATAACTAAAATGCTGGAATCCACAACTATTATTACATCCCAGACCCAAGCCAATTTGAAGTTGACTGAGAGTATAATGTCGGTTTTTTTAAATGTTTTTCTTTTTATAAATATATTAAAATATATATATTTTTTATTTTTTTAAAATTATTTTTGATACCAACATATTAAAATCATCCAAAAACATATAAAAAAACATTTTAAATAAAAAATTCAAAATTTTAAAAACACAATTTCAACTACGCTCTCAAACAGCATCACCTAATCAACTTGATAAGTCAGTTTTTTTTAATAATATTTTACAAAACAATATTGTCCTTTTTGTTATAATTAATTTAAAGCTTGCTTTGAGAGTATTTATTTAAGGTTGCTTTGAGAGTATTTATTTAATCATGAAATTAACCTCTCTCTCAAAATTTATTTAAGGTTGGTTTAGGGCAATTCCATAGGTTTTTTTAGTTATAAACATGTTGGTTGAAGGATAGATTGATCTTTTCAAGCGATTAAAATAGAAAAAGAAACTGTCTGGCGCGTAAAAGAAATCACTCGCCTCTCTTAAAACCATAAAAAAACATGAAAATTATAATATCAAAATGATGTTTTTCTTTTTACATCAATACATTAAAACAATAAAAAAAATCACTTTAAAAAACATTGATTTAAGGTTTTTTCAAACATAAAATAATTTAATAAACATTTAAAAAAACAAGTTGAACTATGCTTGAAAAAATAACTTGAAGATTGCTTAATTAATATATAGAAAAGATGATATTATTACAAGAAAAATCACTCTTTAATATCCCATTACTCCTCATAGCTACTCAAGGGAAGTGGATTCTTTTTTTTTTCTTGAACAAAAAACAAATTAAAGAATCAAGCAATCTTATCACTATCATTTAAATGTTTTAGGGTTCTTGAACGGCAAACAAGACTTGTTATTAGTTATCAACACTCGAAGCAATTACTTGAGGATGAATTTTCTAATCAAAATTGGAAGGGTTTGTCCATCTCCCTCCATATTCTTTTCACAATTACACTATTCTACAAAATCAACAAGTAATGAAGGTATAAAACTAGCTAGAACCTCTCCAATCCGATTACTTGAGAGTTAATTAGTCCCTCCATATCCTTCACTTTCAATGAAAGTTTTAAACATTATTATATGTTCCAAGCAATTTTCAATTCCTAACTTCTTTCTTCTACCAAGGAATTTCCAATTTCAATTACGTGGACCGTTAGCAAGGACCCACAACACGTGCCACCTTCCATTCTTCTAGATTAATGCACTGTACTAATTTATCACTAATTTTAGTTAAAAATCCACGTACACAGTGATTAATTAATAAAGTTTAATGACAGGGAGATCTTATTACAAATCAATAGCTTTCAATGTTCAAGGTCAATGTTTCTAGCAAAGCATCTCTCCAAACCTTATAAAAGTCCTCAATTTACAGATAAATCTTAATTACATCCTCGACCTGTTTTCTTATCTCAATTAAGCCTTTAATGTTACCGATGTTAAAACATTATAAACCACTATCTTTAGGAACATGAAAATTTATTAATTAATCGGGATATTAAACTTTATAAACAATTTTATTGATAGAAAGCAATATCGATACATCGAGGATCTAATCGGAATCTCCCTTATAGATTGGGGACTTCTTTCAAGGTTTGCCCATTATCTCTAATCATTTACTTTAAGCGTGTAATACGGCGGGTAATAACCACCAAACTAAGCACAACGCGCGTGACTTTAAATCCAAATGGAACACGTGTCATCAAACAAGTGGTGCCTAATCGATTACTAATACTTGTCAAAATTTGATATCAAATTTAAACAACAAATGGGTCCCGCCTAGATTCTATCAATGCATAAACGACATTTATTTAAGGTCGTTTCGAAGAGTTTTCATGCTCTCTCCCTCCCGCTCTCAGTCTTTCTCTCGCTCGCTCTCTGCTCAGCCTCTCCCCTGGCAGCTCCTCCTTTCCTCCTCTAATCCTTTTAAATTCCCAGATTCTTAACTAATACTCTACAACAACTACTGTAATCAGGTAATTTTGTGTTCGATTTCGCAATTAAAAGCTTAATTGTAACTTGATTTTACGTAACATCGTTTGATTCTGCGTTAGCGATGGGGTGGGGAAACATCTACAGAAGACGCGTGAAAGTGTTCTCATTGGCTGTGTTAATATACCTCGATTATAAGGTAATTTCGAATTAACTGAGATTTTAATTATTTTTTTAAGTGATGACGCTCCTGTGCTGAGACTGTGATGATCATGAAGGCTTTACAGAAAAGAGAGGAATTTATGAAGAACAATGAGAAAAGCGAGGAGTTGTGGAAGAGAGCACACGAGCGGAATGCTAAGCGTGTGCGTAATATGATGATACAGTTGGGAGGTTTGTGGGTGAAGCTCGGACAGTATTTGTCCACTCGTGCTGATGTCCTTCCTTCTGCTTACATTTCGATTCTCAAGCAGTTGCAAGACTCCCTCCCGCCTCGCCCGTTGCAGGAGGTTTTTTTTTTTTATAACTTTTTTCCTAACATTGATCATGGGAATTTGTTGAACTGATGTTTTTGAAGGATTTTTAGTTTTACTGTTGTTTTAGTATTTGTCTTATAATGTCAGTTGTTTATTCGCGAGTGGTGTTGGTTGATTGGTTGGTTATAGGTTTGTCGTACGATAGAGAGAGAACTAGGGAAATCCATGAAGGAGATTTTCTTGGATTTTGATGAAAGTTCACTGGCAACAGCGTCGGTAAGATCCTTAGACTGTGTTTGTGGTGCGAAGTTAGTGTGGAGATTTTTCTTTCTTATTCTCACAAGGGGTATTTATGCATTTTGGAATAATCTCGTGGTTTTTATGTTATGTTTTGTGCAGATTGCGCAAGTGCATCGTGCTACGTTAATTGATGGGCGGGAGGTGGTGGTTAAAGTTCAACATGAAGACATCAAGGCAATCATATTGGAGGTTTTGAGACTCTTTTGTGTTTGGGTTATGAGATGCTAGAATGGAAAGCAAATGTTGCAGTCCTGCATGGTTATGTTGTATGCTATTGTTTTGCAGGACTTGAAGGATGCAAAGTCCATTGTTGATTGGATAGCCTGGGCAGAACCACAATATGACTTCAATCCCATGATTGATGAATGGTGCAAAGAAACTCCAAAAGAACTCGATTTCAACCATGAAGCAGGTAAACTTTGTCTTTTTTGATATTTCCATTGATGAAATTCTGTAGATGACATCACAAAGTTGCTATTTTCTTTTACATCGAATAGATAATAAATGAGTGTTAAGGCCGGGTCTGGATGAGGGTATTGGGACTTGAAATACTGAAAATGGAATCCAATTATTTGGATAGTTAAATCTGATCATGGTTAGAATCCATACCATGCATAGCATATTAAGTTTCTAATATATCAATGAAGTGAATGGGATGACAGCTGTATGGTGTCAGCAGTGATGATGATTGGCGGTAGCGGCAGCAGCAAAGTTGGTAGTTGTAGTGATCATATTTGGGTTTTGGTGGTTGTATATACTCTTTGGTTGAGGAGGCAACAGCTGGGCATGGTGGATACACTCTATGAGGGTGGTGAGAACAGCAGTGATGGTGGCAGTGTGAGGTTGACTTTAATTACAGTGGTCAAGACAGTGTGGTGCTTTCATGGTAACTTTCAATGACACCAACTTGGTTCTGGTGGTGATTTGGTGGCAACTGTCGTGAAGGCTTTGGCACGGTGCTGTTATGGCAATGGAAGCATTAGTGTTAGCACTACCGTGTTGCAGTGGTGAGCTTGGATGTTGTAGAGATGAAAGTGATGGTTGGCGATGGTGTATTCAGCCAGTTTCTAGCTCTTTTATTGAAAGTGAAACTCCCAACTCCTAATGATGAATTGGTATCAGACATTCCCAATCAATGTAATAACACCGTGCAAGGACAATACAAGGAATTTTGAATTCTTAAATTCTACAATCTCTTCTTCCATTAATATTCTCTTTTTGATTTTCATATCTAGTGCACTGATATATATCTCTACTGTTTAGTATACTTTTCTCTCTTACTGACAGTGGTCTTTTGTATTTATAGAGAACACCAGAACCGTGTCTAAAAATCTTTGTTGCACAAACAAAAATGACAGCGACAAGTCCATCAATCAAGTGGATGTTTTGATCCCTGAGGTTATTCAGGTATCATTTTGCTTTAACCTCTTAATATAATGAAGTTGCGTGCTAGAGTGCAGGTGCAACAGGATGAAATCCTGAAAACATTTCTTGTCCTAGGAATTTATTAACATTTCTCACTGTCCAAAGAAACTATTGAAGGCCTTATTGCAGGCATCTTTGTTGACATTTATGAGTTTTGACAAATCTTCATTTTAACCACCATTCTTAGAAAAGGAATACGTAGGAGAAAAAAGAATATCAATGCAATTGTGAAGCCTGGGCAGAGTGGCGGGGAGGAAAATGAATCATGCAGGAGGCCACAATTGTGAAGCCTAGTTGTGCTAGTTTCTTCTCTTATTTTGACATAATATGGATAGTTTCTACTTTCTATATAGCTTTTTGATGAGTGGGTCTTAAAAAGAGAAAACTACTAACTTTTTATCTGCTGGGTACCTCTTTTGCTCTGCCTACATTGATAATTTTGCACAATCATTTCACTCATCTTACTGCATGATATGTTCCTCTCATTGTCAGTCGACTGAAAAGGTTCTAATTTTGGAGTATATGGACGGAATTCGTTGAATGACCTTGAATCCCTCGAAGCTTGTGGTGCTAACAAACAAAAGATTGTTGAAGAAATCACACGGGCCTATGCCCATCAAATATATGTTGATGGATTTTTTAATGGTGACCCTCATACTGGTATACCCTCTCTCTTGCTCGCTCAACCACTGGTCTAGTGTTTGCTTACTAGTAGTATAACAGGAAAAAAGGAAAAAGAATCTCTGGCTGTTTGCCTCAGAAAAGGAAAGAAAAAGAGAACGTGTGCCCAGATTTTTCCTTGTTGATGTGTATTTTACACCTACTGATATTCTTTCAGGGAGCTATTTCGATGAATGAAACTTGATAATGGGTCTGAAATTGAATATTGAAACATATGTTCTTTCTCCCATTTCTTTACCTCACATTTCTCCCCTTTCTTCTATTATATTCTTCCTCATTGTGCCCTACATCGGAATCATTTTACTCTGAATGCTTTTGTGTTGGTTGTGTTGCAGGTAATTTTCTGGTCAGCAAAGAACCTCCACATCGTCCAATTTTGCTTGACTTTGGGTTTACAATGAAAATATCAAGCTCTATGAAACAATCACAAGCTAAAATGTTTCTTGCTACTGCTGAGGTTTGTGAAAATTTTCCTGTCAGGGTACTGCCAATAATTCATTGGAATCATAGAGAATCAGTGTAACAGATCTGATGATTGAATGTGTTAACCAATAACATAATTTTTCTTGCAGGGACAGTTTTCTGTACCCCCCTATAGCATATTGTTTACCCTGTCTCTGTCTCTGCCATTACTCTGTATGCTGAACCTTTTGCTGGTATTCCTATTTTGCTGAGACATGCTCAAAAGTGCACATTGGTCATTAAAATCAAATTACCAGTCAAGTATAGCTGAGAATTATCCATTATTTTCATAATCTTTCACCACCATTTTGCATAAAATATGCCAATTCAACTATGTACAGTACTGTTGGTTTTGTCATTGCTCCTATGTGTTTCTATTTTCTACAATTTTTGTTTAATTTTGCATTATTAAGTAAATGATATGCTTTCTCATCCAGGGGGACCATGTTGCTCTTTTATCTTCCTTTGCTGAAATGGGACTTAAGCTGCGCCTGGACCTTCCAGAGCAGGCTATGGATGTGACCAGCATATTCTTCTGTGCCTCAACACCAGCAAATGAAGCTGCTGTAAGTATGCACTGCCTGCTTCTAGAGTTCTTTTTGGGTATAAGCAAGTCCAATCTTTAATGGTGCTTCTGTAAAGGAATATGCTAAAACTTTGAATGAGCAAAGAACAAGAAACATGAAGGTGCTACAGGAAAAGATGAATCTCAGCCAAAAGGAAGTTAAACGCTTTAATCCAGTATGTCCTATCATACTGTTTTAATTCTATCAATACATTTCTTGATCTTCTTATTGGAAATTTCATCAAAATTGAGTAACAAGTGTTGGTTCAGATTGATGCATTTCCTGGTGATATGGTAATATCTTCACGGGTTGTTAATCTTCTGAGAGGTCAGTGACAGAAATTTTTACACTGGTAACTTTTAGTGTAAAATCTTGTGCATTTCTTTACTTTTCCTTTGATGTGGGTTTAGGGCTTTCTTCCACGTTGAATGCTCGCATAGTATATCAAGATATCATGAGATCGTTTGCCGAATCTGTTTTGCAAGAGTGAGTCTATCCAGAACAAATGTGCCAATTTTTTAACTCTTTGTTTCTAGTTCATCTCTGTTTGAACTGTAAACTCAATTTCCAGAAAGATTGCTAAGGGACCATCAGCAAATGCACAGTGGATCTATGATACACAAGTTCATTCTGAAGTGGAGGCAAAGCTGAGGCAGATTTTAGTTGAGCTAGGGAACGAAGGCAAAATACTTGGAATCCAGGTCTGCTTGGTTCAACAATTTCTGACAAAGTAGCATGAATGTAAAACTTAAGAATAACTTGTTAACAACACTAAAATTAATCCTTTAGTTAATTTATACTGATTTTATGCTTTTTATATGGAAAAGATAACTATCTTATTTGCTGTTTATTTTGGTTACTTTATCAATTTGATTTCTTAAGGTATGTGCCTATAAAGATGGAAAGGTTATTATTGATACTGCTGCTGGAGTACTCGGTAGATATGATCCTCGCCCTGTACAGCCTGATAGCCTTTTCTCCGTATTCTCTGTAACAAAGGGCATCACAGCAGGAATGTTGCATTGGCTTGTTGACAATGGGTATGTAGTGGTAATTGAATGAAAGCAAAGCCTTTTTTGTGTTAAAATTTACTGAACTGTTAGGCAAAATATTCAGTTTATTTTTTGATTAATTTTCATGTTGCAGGAAACTTTCACCTGGAATACTGGGTGCATGATCCTTCCTAAAAAAATAATGATACAAGCACTGGTTTTCCTGCATAATCTATTTCGAAATTTTGGTTATATGACTAGATGATTTTCTTTTCTAGTTAGCACATAGAACTATTTGCAATTGATTTTTCATTCCGTATATGATAATCTATTGCCATGCATTTGTTTTGGGTCAAAAGTTTTTGCGTTTGTGGTCTTTGCCAGTTCTTAGATAGGATATCATTTTTAGTAGGAGTAATTCTGCAGAATATGAAGTAATTTAAGGTAAACTTAATGTAAAATGTGAGAAAAATAGCATACTGGGGAGATACAGGTGGGTCAGATATTCTTGATTAGATGGTCAGGTTTAATCTTTAAGTTTTCCCACTTATAAGGAAATTTCATTGCTGGAGTGATCTTGAAAGTTCTAGAATCCGAGGATTACTTCCATATTTGTGGTTTGTTACAAATGTCACACACTGTCTTGCAGAAAACTCAACCTCGATGAAAGTATTGCTAATATTTGGCCAGAATTTGGAACAAATGGAAAGAATCTCATCAAGGTGTGAAAGTTTATGTTGTAAGACCTGCTAAACTTGTCTGATTACCACTGAAGCTCTATATATGTTCGCTTATTTGTTTTTTTTCTCATCTAGGTCCACCATGTGCTTAATCATACAGCTGGATTGCAAAACGCTTTGGACAACCTCAGAAAAGAAAATCCTTTGCTACTGACTGACTGGGATGAATGTCTGAAACAGATTGCAATGTCAGCACCTGAGACAGAACCTGGCCAGGTGCAGTTGTATCACTTTCTGTCTTTTGGCTGGCTTTGTGGTGGAATAATTGAGGTACAGTCCCATGCTCAAGTGTTTGAATATGAAAGAATAAAGAAGCTGACATCTGCATCTGTTTTTGGAGGGATTTTTGATTTGTTCTCCATTTTAATGACGTGCTTAAATGAGACAGCATGCTTCTGGGAAGAAATTTCAGGAGATCCTTGAAGAAGCATTTGTTCGGCCTCTCAACATTGAAGGCGAGCTATATGTTGGAATTCCACCAGGTATCTGTTAAAATCTGTTTATTCAATGTTCTTGCTTTGCTAGCATAAATTCTACAAAGATTTGCACGCACAATTGTCCTTTTTCAAGTTGACATATTCTCTACTTGTTACTCCTTCCATGGATAGAGTTATAATGCTCCTATAAATTGTAAATTCAAAGTTCCTTTCATGATTGGAAGTAATGCTTGTTATGCGTCTCCTTCAGGTGTGGAATCTCGACTTGCATCGCTGACAATAGATAAAGATGATTTTTGCAAGCTATCAAAAATTGGTAGTCTCTCTGCACTTCCCTCCACCTTCCAGCCAGAGAACATTTCTCAACTAGTAACTACACTGCTTGCTTTGTCTAACATGCTGAACGTTCGTCGCGCTATTATACCAGCCGCTAACGGACATTGCTCAGCCCGTGCCCTTGCACGCTATTATGCAGCTCTTGTTGACAGAGGCCTGGTCCCACCACCTCATTCCTCATTGTCCACGCCACCCCTTGGTAGACACCCCCACATTCCGAAATTTTCTTCGGAGATTACCTCCAAAATGCAGAATGGTAAAAAGAGCAAGGCAGTGGGTTCTGCTTCAAAGAAAAAAGAAAATGGTTATGAGCAGAAGACGAAGCAAAGTAAAGACTCCAAGGACAATGGTAGTGGTAGAGAAAGTAATAGTGATGGTTATACCAGCACTAGTGGCAGTAGCAGCGCCAGCAATACTAGTTCACCTGACAATAGCTCTGCATCCAGCAATGATTCTCGCAAAAATAATGTCATCTGGATCTTTAATGACCCCAGAATTCATGACGAGTTCATGGGTACGGGTGAATACAGTGATCTAGCCCTGCCAAATAGGAAATTTGGATTAGGGTTTAAGAGATTTAGTTCAAGTGATGGATCCTTTAGTGGATTTGGGCACTCAGGTCTGGGTGGATCCACAGGTTTTTGTGATATTGAAAACAGGTTTGCCATTGCAGTTACCTTGAACAAAATTTCATTTGGGACCGCAACGAAAAAAATCATTCAGTTTGTTTGTTCAGAGCTAAATGTTCCATTGCCGGATGAGTTCTCAATTCTTAGTGGAACAGAAGCTGGTGAAGAGTTAAGTATACCAAGGGCTCTCTTTAACTGAAGATCAGAACGAGTCTTCTCATTGTTTAAATGTATTATTTCCAGAACTACAGATATTATTTATACTGATCACGACTGTACCAAAAGGATATTTGTAAATATTTACAGCCATTGTTTATAAGGTTATACGTGCAGGTGCTCCTCTGCACACATATACAGCCATAAATAACTTGATTTACGAGATTCACTGGTGGGATTTAATTCGTTCAATGAATTAGATTTTTTAAAGAGTTTTTTGGTACTCATTTTGAAAGAGGAAAAAAAAAAAAACACACACTTGGAAGGCAATTTATAATCTTTATAACTCTAGATTAACCTCCTTCACCACTCTGTGGTTGACTCTCTACTGTACAGTAGCTTCTCAGCACATGACTATGTCCATGATTAAGCTCAAGGTCTAGGAGAGTTCTATGTTTCTGATTGCTCAAGTTGCAGAGTTGTGGCGGCGACACCATGTAATTGCAATGACAAGTGCATGATCTTATAAAGCTGAAGTCAATCGTTATTAACTTGGAAGATGGAATGCTCTCGATACTGAAAGCGTTATGCAAAACTGAAGGTATTTTGCTGGCTGCTTGATTTCTGCATTGGGTGCATTGCTCTTCCAAAGTTTCCATGCCTTTTTGCAGCTCAGGTGAGCCGGAGGAAAAATGCAATGGAGGTGGCAATCATAGCTTTAAGTAAGAAAGCAAGATTGTGCAGATTAAACCACAACTGTAAATTTTGTAAAACATGAAGCATGAATGGATGATTCTCAAAACCATTTCTTCGGAAGATTATTTTGTACCATTCTTGGAATATTTATTTTTATGCAACCTCATATTCATGGTTCATATCTAAGAGTAAATTACATGAAATTTTCTTATGAATACAGTGATTTTGGGTATAAGGGAGACTGGGAATATCTGGATTGTTGTAGTTTAATCATGAGCATGTATCTTTGACATTGTATCCGACTGGATTCAGTAATGATCGGTCCAACCCTTTTCTGTTTCGTGAACTGTTCTGTGTAACGTACAGTGGTCGGAAAACGGAAAACTGGATCGGATTTTGCAACATCTAGTCATAAAATAGAAAATTAAGGCCAGTTCTACCGAATTCTATCCTATGCAAAGCCTCGTGCCAGTTCTACCGAATTCTATCCTATGCAAAGCCTCGTTTCGGTCTTGCACATTGAGTCATGGAATTATTATGTGTGTCAGGAACTTCATTTACATTTATGTTATACTTGATTTCTGTTTTCGTTAGTCTTTTCCTTTTGATTCTTGATGGAACTTAGCTAGAATCTTGCATCAGCTCTAATCATGACCAGTTTCGATTACCAAGAACTTTTGTACAGTGCTGCTGTAAACAATTTTGCTGCTGAAGAACGGAATTAGGGGAGTTCTAGGATTTAGCATATATGTGCCGGAGACAGCGGCACACCAAGCAAGACTCAACAGTAGTGTACTGGTAAGAAAATTTCCTTCTCTAGATTAGATTTTGACCACTGGAGCTTTTCAATTGTCTAGCTATCAACACTTTTGCTTAAACCTCAAAGCTGCAAAAGGGATAACCAGATTGTCAGTTCCCAGGTTACTCTATTGAAAATTTGTGGCATTATCTACATAAAATGTTATTATATAGAGATTTGACACTGCCAAACCTAACAATAAATAAATAAAATAAAAAAAAGATGGAATTTTGGTGAAAAGGGTCTCAAACACTAAAACCCTTGAATTGTCTCTATGTAATAATCTGCTTTTCTAAAAAAAGTTCACAACTTGTTAAATAAGCCGGTAACTAATTTTTACAAGGCAGGAAAATCAAGATCCTTAGTCAAATAGAAAAAAAATAGCAAAAAAAATCCAAAACTAAACTAAAAATTCAAAAACAAAAAGAAAATAATAAAATTAGCTCAAACAATATCTTCCAAGTCTAATTTAAAAGTTTTTCGTATCTCAATTATAAATAGCCGATTCTATGTAATTTTTTTTTTTGTGAATTCAAGTGTGATCTAACAATTAAATAAAAAATTATAAATATTTTTACTAGATTAATTATTTGGTGTGACAAGACCTCTTCTTGGTTCATTGATTCCCATTAATCTATAAACGAGGGATTTTTACATGGTCCAGTTATAGCAGTTATAGCAGGCCTGCAACTAAATGCTCAGAACCATCATATCCTTCATAATTGCCTACATCAAGATTGTTGTTGGCTGTGTCATCCTTGAATTTGATTCTATTAATTAGTTGGATATTCTAATTTGAAGAACGACTGCAGCTTCTCTGTACTTAATTGTCTGGTTAGACTACATGTGATTCTTGGCATTATGACCATAACATCATGTTTGTCACTGGTTTATGCTCACATTCTGCACTTGAAATATATGCTTGCTTCGATGGTGGTAGACCTATAGCTTGGAGGTCTTGTTTTATGGAACTTTTGAGGGCTAATACTTCATCATTACCACTAATTTGTCTCCTGCATTTCTGAACCCGTCTTGTGATTCACAGGCTTGGCTTTGTAATTAATGGCTTTTGCCCTTGTTTTATCAACGGAACTACTCTCTCGTACAATAAAAAAGAAGGAAAAAAACATAATTAACATTTTCCTGTGGATCAAAGCATGATGGCAGCATGGCCAACCATATAATAAATAAATATACAGTAGTGACAGAGAGAAGAGAATAAACAAAGCAAGAAACAGTGTATGCATGGCAATGCACGTGATTTGAGCAGAAAATGCAAGAAGAAAACATTATTGAACTCTTAAAATATGCATTCAGAGAGTAATAATCTTAACAGTACAGCAACAAAACGCGGTTTCTTCCATCTTCTGTGCCCTCAGAGAGAGTAGGAAAATCATTTCTCACCCAACTGGTGAGATTTGCAGGGCATTTCAAAGTTTTATCAGATATTCAAGGGTGGATTTCCATGACCCTCCAGGCTTCAACGAAGCTGCTGGCACTAGAAAGAATATCATTAGCTTGTACTAGTTGGCATCGTGAGGTAGTAGATTCGTAGTACTTGATGGCTTAAAAATCTTATATCGTAATTTTGATGAGTTGTCAGCTGGTTTTCATGTCACCTTCAAATCTTATTACTGGGATTTTGAAGTTGAGTGATCAAATCATGTTGGCCCAGTTATGCCTTCAAAACTGAGAAGAAAATTGAACCAATAATTTTATGTTCTTGCTACATTTAAGAATTACATCTATTTTATTTTTCTTGAATTAGGCATAACACAAAAAAGACATTAACAAATATAAGTAGTACATAATTCTATTAAATAGGGCCAATATATAAAAAAACCCAATTATAAGTAATACATAATTACATCGAATAGAATCACTTATACAAAAATCTAATTTAAAATTTTATTATGGAATATTTTCTTTTCAAGTAGTTTATATCTATAAAAGATTTAAATTTTTTTAAATAAATCTAAATCTGACCCAAAAGAAATCTAAAAATAAAAAAAAGCAATAAAAATCATAAAAAACTAGAAAATTAAAAAATTATAAAAAAACAATAAAACTAGCTAAAATTATACATTACCGACCACAACTAACCCCATTGAATAAGACCTTTGAAAATTTTTAGCAAAATTTGTATATGATTGAACAGTTGAATGGAAAGTCATAAGTTTTTTTGTCAGGTCAATCACCCTTGGTGACCCACACCTCTTCTTAGGTACCTAGTTATGGTAAATCTAATATATATTGATTGATCAGAACCACCTGCTTCATTTCCACCTGTATCATTTCTCTACTTCAACTTAGGCATGCTACTGCGAGTTGTTGCATTTACATTTTGAGGCATGGGAAAAAATCCTAACACATAGTTGAATCTTGGAATGGCATGCACCTCATTTTGAGAAAACGAATGGCTTGATCGGATCTGTCATTTATTTTGCTAATCAAATGTTTAAGAGTTCAGAAAATTCTTGATCTACCTTCTGTTTTTTTAGAGTCAAATTAATTGCCTTTTACCTGTGACTGCATGCACAGAAGACCAACTGAGGTAAAAGGTTGATACACTGAACCAGATTTAATAAATACAGCATGCACGGTGAATGACCGACAAACAATAATGTAAGAGAACATGCCAGCTTTCTCATGTAAGATATTAATCAGATCAAATAGAAAATATTGAACATAAAATGGGAGGGAATATTTGATGGCATTGGAGAGAATTTGATCAACACCAGGGGTTTTCTCTAAGAATTCTCACTATATAAGAAATGGACAGTAGAGCAGTGAAGGAAATCAAGTTGTTTATGATTGTTTATTTTGCTGCAAAAGCAGTAGAGTTATCAGTCCCTTGGCCGCTGTATTTTCTCGGGAATCCTGTGAATTTAGAGTCTGTTAGTAATCTTGTATTCCAATATGATTGGCATAACAGGAGTATGCAGCAGATTAGTGCAAGCACTAGGAGTTTCAGGACCAAGCTCATCAACTTGTCTTCAAACAACTCCAACTTGCAAGCAAGAAAAAGCGCGTCAAGCCGATGAGTTGATGATCCGGGCATTGACTGCTGTGTTTGGAATGGAAAACAATGGGAAAATAAAGAAGGAGAAAGCGCGACGGGTGGTGGAAAAGCTTGGTTTGATATATGTTGAAGGAGGAGGAGGAGAAGACCAGGCTATTTTTGACCTACCAGGTGGTGTAGACGATGAAGAAGTGCCAGTAGAGGAGGTGCTAAATGGATTGGAAGATGGCTCAGATCGCCATCAATTGTTGCAAGAAGCCTTCAAGATTTTCGATGAGAATGGTAATGGATATATCGAAGCAGTGGAGTTGAAGAGAGTGCTGCAATGCTTGGGACTGGACAAAGGGTGGGACATGGAGCAGATCCAGAAGATGTTGAAGGCTGCGGACTTGAATTTCGATGGCATGGTTGATTTTAATGAGTTTGAATTGATGATGGGATAAGATCATAAACATAAAAATTTTGTATTTCAATGTCAATTGTATATTCTTTGATTTCATGATCATTTTTCCAAATAAAAATGTTGGATTCCTGTTTTATCAGCAATGATTTCTTCATACTTTCCACTCAACTAAAAGCTCTTCAATTCCAGATGCAGCAATCAGATTAACAAAACTGAAAGCAATGACTGTTGAGACTAATTGGTCAGTGTAGTTCGTATAATAAAATTGGCTATAGAAAAGTATCCATACTCCTCCTTCACCAGCATAACCTCTCTCTAAATCTCCACAAAACCTAATGAGTGATGACACAGAAGTCATTCTCAAGCTCTCTCTTCCTCATTGATTACTTATCTCAATAATGATGTTAACTCACAGCCCTTAGGCTGCTGCTATAAACGATTCTTTGTTGGTACATGCTAAAAAAATTCTCATCCCAGTTTTCACAAGTAGCAAAGTAAGCTGGTACAAAAGATTTATTTTCCTCAACACAACGTAGGAATATAGGAAAAATAGAATCTGCAGATATGAACATTTCGTATAGTCTATTTGCGTCTTTGAAAAACAAACAGAGAACCTCTTGAGCCCTTTCCCAACCTGATCTTCTCATCAATATAAGTGATCTTCAACTTAACCTCGCTTTCTCCACCGTACTGGAACTCCAGTGATCCAACCTTCAGTTGAGGTGCCTCAAATATAACTTGAATCCAACTATCATCTAAGGCTTTCAGCCTACCTGCAATATGCACAAACGTTGAATCTAATGTTTTGACAGGATCACGTAGACGATAAGAAACAGTGAATCCCAATGTTGAATCAAGGTGAGACTTAGGCCACAAATTAATAGTATTGTTAGAGAATAATATAAATTATATCTTAAAAATTATTCAATAACTTAAGTTTTTAAATTAAGACATTTATTTAATATAGTGCCAAAAAGTTATGCATTCATATCTCACAACTCTGTATAAATCATATCTTAGGTCTCATTAAAAGTTTCATAGCTGGACAATGCCATGTCATATCTTTCAACTCAGTTTTCATTCATGGAGTAAAATGAAGATAGACCTACCTTTCAAGGATACCTCTCCATCAAGGAATCCCAAAGCAGAAAATGACACCTTGTTTTTGACAGTATCAGGAGCTTCAACAGCCTGAATCATTTCCTTTGTTCTAAAAACAAGACGGCCAAACGCACTCCTGTAGCCACCTCCAGGGGAAGTTGGGTTCGAACAATACACCACATCCCACTCTGATCAAAACCAGTTGATTAGTAGTTAAACTAAACCAAACCCTTAACATAATCAAAGATGAACATTTTACATCACCAAATTTCTCTTAGTACAATTATTGACTTTACCTCCAAATATAAGAGGACATCTCACTGGTTCAGCAACACAATATTTCTGCAACTCTTGCGCAACTTGAGTTACTTCTTCTTGTTGTTCTTTCGTTAGCGAAACCCCCCTGTCCGTTTCTGTAACCTAGTTTAAAGTATTACTCAGTTTCAGAGACAACAAACCAGAAAATCATCCCAAACCATTAATTTCTACATGCATATATACACTCTTATAATCAATTACAACTGATAAACACATAAAAAAAAGCATAAATTGTATCATACCTTAGAGAGAATAGAAGCAACCAAATCATCAGGTCGTCCAGTGAGGACTTGAGGGTCAGAGACCGAAACAGAACACAAAATTGGTGGGATTCTGCTCTTTCTACACTGAAATGAAAATGAAACGTCACTGGGATGTTTTGAGTGAGAGATTAGGGACTTTGTTTTGCATAAGTCAGGGCCTCTGAAGGAAGATAACAGAGCCAAAGAAGAAGAAGCCATGGGGGAGGGACAGGCTGAGCTTTGATGGTGTTATATGCTCGTTAGATTTTTCTATTTTTATTGGATGGCTAAGAATTTCGGTGGATTTTGCCATGTTTAGGTTCCACGTGGTGGTTCCTTATTGGTTTATAATCCGCCACGTAAGTAGATTTTGTTTCTCCTGCGCTATCCACTTCTGTAATAATTAGGCAAGGGTTAACTTGATCAACCCATAACTCAAGCATTAAGATAAATTTATTACAGACAAGGTGGTAGATTTGATTATAAAATCAGATTTTGCATTTGATGCGATCAATCTATTTAATTTTTCACTGTACTATTTTTCCTCCTTCACTGACAATATTTTCCATCTGAAATCTTCATTTTCTGAGCTACCAAACACACCCTAACCAACTAACGCACACCTCACGCAACAAGACAAAATCCCTTGCATGCTGGACGGCAAGGAGACCCATAGAATACGGGTGTTTACATATCACGCCTCAACACGTTCTTCCACGTGGCAGAATCTTATCCTTTCAATCTCTCATCACATCTAAACACTATACCAAATCCAATCACACGCCGTTCAAAATCCATCACGCAAACCACCGTACGCTGTTTTCAGACACAGTGAGAGGAAGTAGGCGACTTTGTACGGACTCTCCTTTTCTTCCCAGTGATGGCGCCAAGAAAGAAGGCTGAAGAGACCAAAACGAAGCCGTCGCCGACGCCTGCGACTCGGAGGTCGGCTCGGATGACTAGGAGCGCAGCTAAGCGACTTAATGCGAGGTTGACTGAGTTACCGACCGACGCGAGGAAGAAGAGAAAGCAAGGGAAAGCAGAAGAGAGTAAGAAGAAGGTGAAAATTGAGACTGAGACTGTAACCGCGACTTCCACGGAGGCTCAGGCGGAAGTCAACACGCTGGAGGAGGAAGAAGAAGACGACGAGGACGAGGACGAGGACGAGGACGAAGCGGACGAGGAGGATGCTAAGGAAGAGAGTACTTGTACTGGTGATGGAGTCAATAAGACTATTGTGATCGAACATTGGTTTGTGTTTTATTTTTTCATTAGTTAATTTTATATGTTTGGTTGGCGAGAAAGTAGAGGAGAAAACTAAAATTTCATGATAGTGGAGCTAGGGTTTGGTTGGTTGATTTCTGTTTGGTTTCTGAGAAAGTGAAAGAAAGTAGGGAAATTGAGTTGTAATTTCAAGCCCCGGGCTGGTTCTTTCATTCTCTTTGTTTTTTGTTGTGTGTTTTTTTATTGAAATTGGCAGGAGTAAAGTGGCCTTGTCAGTGTTAGAGGATTAGAGATTTTTGTTTCTAGGGTAAGTCGAAGTTGTGATTAGGTATTTGGCTTGAATCAATTTTTACTCTCCCTCTCTAGCTTTGATTGTGTTTGGTTTCCAAGAACTTGGGGGTGGGTTTATTTCGAGTAAGCAAAATTAGATTGGTAACTTGGCTGTTGATGTCTTAGTTCAATAGTTTTGGTCCTTTTTTGAGGTTTTGATAAATAAGAAATAGGAATATTGTTTGTATTTAGTAAAAATTCTATTTGGCTGCCCAGAAAGGAAAGGATTGAACAGTAAGATCCCATCCAAGGAGATTAATTGGAATTGCTGCTTTTTTTTTTTTTTTTAAATGCGTGTGGTTGTGTACTAGCTAGGAAAATGGAAAATGGAGAACTTAGTTCAATCAGCTAAGTTAGTTGTGCTAAAAAAATGAGACTTATACTGTATCATGCATTTCCTAATCCATATGGTGTGTTGATTCTTGCAGCAAACGGTGCGATGCATTCAAGACTAGAGCTATGCAGGTGAAAGATGGTTTGTTGAGTGCTTTTCCTGGTACTCTGTGTTGCTTAATCCTGAGAAGGTACTTCTGCTGAATTTTGTAACTTCTTTACAGAGCTAATAGTTGAATATACTCTCAAGATTCTACTTGGTTTGCCAAAGCCAATAAATTCTTTGATGTTTTCAATAATCTAATGCTTTGTGTACACCTCAACCTCACTCACTGAGGGAAAAGGCGGAATGCACCTAGTCTTAAATTTTTGTGGTAGGAGCTTTTCAATTACACAAAATGTTTTGCACTTGGCTCAATTACTTATTTTTTGCTGCTGTAATTGATGTGTATTCTTCGGGATAAAGAAGCAGATTCTTATCTAGTTTTAGAAATTTGTTGTATCATGACCTTTTCAACAATCTAATGCTTTGTGTACTTGGATGAGTATCTAATTGATGTGCTCTTGTAGTCAGTACTCCCTTATGTGGGTGAAAAAGCAGATTCACGGTTTGTTGGCGAGGCTTATTTTATCAAGGGCTTTTACTTATTGCATGATGTAAAGGATCTAATTTTGAGCCATTTCGTATTTTGGCTATTTACCATGTATTATTTGAAATTGCAGTAAAAAATCAATGATTTACAAGCTTAGGTCTAAGACAATAGCGTTATCTTGGATGTTTATGCTGTTTATTGCATATGTCGAAGACAATTCGACTTCTTGTGAATCCAAACTTTACACAATTCTGTACATACAAAATATACACATACATGTGTGGACGCAAAAAAGAATCATGGAGATTGACATTGATGTTGTGGTTTATGATATTAACACCAAAAACCTTTGATGCATGCATATGCAAAGATGCTTATCATTATTTTACTAGTCATGGTCAAAGTTGTGTACATTTCCTCGTTGTAACTAAGTGATTCTTGCTGATGTCAGCTGATAAGGTCTTTGATAACATGGAATACAGACAAGAAGTCTACTTTGCAGAAGATTATCTGAATATGCTACTGGCATATTGTTTTGTGTTTTAACTTTCCTTTTTCATGCATATTTTCTATTTAGTTGATGTTTTTCTCCGATTGTCAACAGTCTAGAAGGGGATGCTTTGAAGTACAGGAGGAGGGCGGGGAGACATTCATCAGTCTACTGGTAAAACACAACACCTTAAATATCTATTAGTAGCCAATTTAGTTCTTCCATTCGTGTTGTATAGCTGATGCATTTCATTAGTTTGATTTTGTTTCATCCTCCTAAAACCTTTCGGAAAGGGCTAAATTTATCATGCTTGTAGAGTTTACATATTTTACAAAGATCAAGTGCTAAATGGTTTCTTGGAAAAACTTGGTAGTTCAATTTTAAAATACCTGGAGATAGCTTTGTCATAACCCATTTTTGAGTAATTTATCTTTTTTTTTTAAATAAAAAATAATAACAGCAAGAGGACTGACAATGTGGTAAAAGTTGGTCGAAGAAGATCCCAGGTACATACAGAAAAATTGGGTTGAAATTTTGGATAAATTTGGAGCATAATTATACCCTGTTGCACTCAAGATTGGAGAGATAATGTAAATTTAAGGTCAAATTAAATGGTTGTTGAACAAATTTACATAAAAATGAAGCCTAAGGACATAATTAAATTTGTAATAGGCCAATTTGATTTAATCATGGGCCAAATGAAAGTTTAATTATGTTTAATAATTAATCTGGGTCAAATTAAAGGATTTAATTAAGTGCAAGGACTTAATATATTTTAATTGAGTTAAATTAATTTTATTAGGGGCTTAATTGGTGAAAAATTAAGTTTGAGAGTCCACTTCTGGCTTAATTAAGAAGATTGAAATTTTAGAAGATCAAAATTTAATTTTTACCAAATCAATTTATTCAAATTAGGGGTAAAATCGCAAGAAATAAAGTTTTGGGATCAATTAAGGGTTGAATTGAAGAAATTTCGCAGCTAAGGATTTTTTTTGAAAAAGACGCCGAACTCTGGGGACTCAATTGATTGAGATCAGGGGTGAAATTGAAGAGAATTGAAAGTTTAATGGTTAATTGAGGGTCAATTTGCATAAATGCAAGACCAAGGACCACAATGAAAAAGACGCAGAAATTCGGGGTTGATATTGAAGTTCAACGATGACAAAATTGCATAAAATTAAAAGTTTAAGGTTAATTAGGGATACAATTAAAAGAAATCAAAAGTCAAAGGACTAAATTAAATTTTGATTAAATCCTTAAATTAAAATCTTAAAAGCCAAAGCGACACAGTTTTATTTAAATGAAACGATGTGTTTTGATCAAAATAACTCTGTTTTTTACCCAAAAGTTCCTATTCATCTTTTTTTTTTCTTTTCACCTGAAAAAGTTGATAGGGTGACTACTTTTCAGGGAAATCTAATGCTTTATCTTTTAATCAAACTAGACAAACCATACAACATCATGATAACTTGACATTTAACTACACTATGGTGTGGTTCTTTCTAGCTGATTGACACCATAACCATTGTGGCATCAGCCCAAAGAGACTAACTGAGGTAGCCTTTAACTGCCAAAATTTGACAGTTTATAATGACCATTTTCAACCAACAGTCGAGATCCTTCCATGCTGAATAAAGGGTCAAGATTTGTCCATAATAAAAATAAAATGTCTCTCTTCCACTCCTTATAAATAGGGGTGGATTCCAGACATTGATGATAAAGAAATTTGATGGTACAAAATACCTAATTTTCTTCAAAGTTTTTGAAAAAAAAACCTTATTTAAAAAAATACAAAAAAACATTTTGTTTTCGTGCATAAGCTGAATTCTAAAAGTTTTTCAAGTGTATTTTCATAAAAAACAAAAACTTGCACATTTGTTATTTTTTAAAATGTAAAATGGATATCATAATCAATTTATGATTATTTGTTAGGGTTTGATCAAAATATGAAAAAATCTTCCATTAATTATTTTGTTCATTTTATATTTAAAGTGTTAGGATTTAACTGTAGACTTTAGTATTCAGAGGTATAAAACTACACTGAAGAGTATACCATCAAATATTAAAGATACAAAATAATAATAATAATAATAATAATAATAAATGCGACGTTAAAATTTAGATTTTAGAGCGGTTATGATTTAACCTAATAAGGTCCTTCACGAAGGGATATTTGCTTTGACCTTTAGAAAAGATCAATGGACAAAAAACGTGATCTAGAGAAACAATTAAACAACAATGCAACTTATCTTATGTAATAACTCATTTTTGGGTTATTCTTCAAATTCAATCCTTTTTCTTCCAAAAAAAAAAAGAAACCCAAAATAGTGTTGTTTTAAATGACATTGTTCTTCTTCTTCCCCTGGATGTGCAACATGGGAAGAGAAGCTTTTTTTTTAAAAAAAAAAAAACTGATTTTTCCTGCATTCTCTCTCTTTCTCCTAACTTGACCAAACCTCGACACAACCCATACCTCCTTTACGTACCCTGCCACTATAATGAAACAGGATGGCAAACCATGCCTCGACCACTTTACCCTGCGCTTGGGTAGGGCAGGGAGACCCTCTCCCCTTGCCTTCTATAAATACAGGGTAGAACCAGAGAACAGGGGGGACAAAAGAGAAGATGGGGATTGGTTTTGAGAATCGAGGGCGAGGGCGAGGGCGAG
>Ga0325401_1000994_pt1 | contig 22907 bp, 14 predicted proteins | sample PopdelMetagenome_FD_205666 | JGI IMG/M metagenome (GOLD analysis project Ga0325401, IMG submission 205666) | Populus deltoides microbial communities from Bellville, Georgia, United States - Xylem-PdKOR-R2 | ecosystem: Host-associated > Plants > Phyllosphere > Stem > Wood/Secondary xylem | place... | reverse complement strand
TGAGTTCGTACCTCTTTTATGCAAATAAATGGTATTTGAATTTCTACAATAAATTCTATAAAATGAACAACAATAAAAAATAATTATTTCAAATGCTGAAGTTCGTAATTCAAAAGTGGTTAACGATATTCATGTATATAACTACATTAATATTACATTGAAATATGACAAATATGTTAGATTCATTGCAATTTCTTATGGTGTGCTTGAAAATTCTATGTCTTGTGGTATTATTTCCACTACTAGCAAACACATAAATCTTAGAACTTTATTAAAAAATATACTAACAATTTCATTGGAATGTTAAAATCTCTCATTAACTTTCCTATTTGAAGCACCTAATGCTAATGTATAATGAAACATGTTGTCCTTTTCAATTACATTCATCCTCTTTAATGGTTTTAATTCATATTGGGTTTCTAAATCAAAGCAAATACTTTGAAATGTCGTTGAATCTATCCTAAACATGTTAACACAATGTATCCAAAGTCAATGCAAGATTTGGTTCAAACATCACATTCATGTGTTGTAAGAAACCATACATGGTTTTTTTTATAATATAATTATTATAAAACATAGCAAAAGCTCCAGTTATGTACAATACTAGTTTATGATGATCATAGTCTCTCAGCTAAAATGACTCACCTTCCTCATTAGCATCGTTTTCATTGTCTTCGTCGTCGTCGTCATCTATGTTGTTACCATCACATTACCACTATTGTTACCAATACCACTATCACTATTGTTACCCAGCACTAGAGGAAACATTCTACAACATGATTCATAATATTTTCATGATTCCCATCAAATAGATCATCAAACCAATGCACATCCATATCTACAACGAAAACAAATTAGTTTAGTGGAATTTCACTCTTATTTTATCAGTATTTAGCCTTAAAATTAATTTATTCATTTTAATAAAAATATATTGTAATAGATATAAAGTAATTGCTTAATCATTTCATTTGTGTTTATTAACATATTTAAAAAATGTAAGTACTTCTACTTCTATAACATTTATATAACAAAGATATGAGGATTGTTCCTAACCTCAAGGTTTAATGTTTGATGTTTTTCAAACCTTATTTTCAGCCATGTGAATTTCATGTCCTTACTTTCCATTGCTACCCACATTTCTCTTCTACTTCTAACTAAGAAAAATTCAGTAGAAAACAGATTTAACTCGCTGCCACATATAACATCTTGTATAAAGTGAACTTCATAACCTCTTCTATGTTGCACCCTTTCTTATCCCTAGAAATGGATGTGCAATCACTCTAACTAGACACGTTATCCACCAATTGATCTAGACATGAAAAAAGTTGGGCTCTTATTCATGAACCTCTATTTTTTACTCACTCTTATGCGTTGTTTGTTGAGTGGCTTTTTTGTTCCAACTACTACTACAGTTGTTACTACTATTCATAACATTAATATCATCTATCATGTTGATAACATCCTTGACAAAATTTGGAAAATTATGCTCCTCTAAATCTTTACTTCCTTTCTCGATATTCAAATCCTTGTTATCATTATTCCTCAATCCATCATCTCCCTCATCATCATCAGCCATAATTCCTTGATATAAAGCCCATGCAAATTGTCCGATTGCAACAATGTTTGTAAACATAATATCATATTTATTACACAATGTTGATTCAATACTAAAATGTCTAAGCTTTTTGGCTCCTCTTATTTCCTACAACAAATAAAATAATTGTTATTAATGAATCAAAATGAATAAAAGAAAAGCACAAACCATCTTAATGTAATTACAAAGTAGTAAGAAAAAACTAACTTAGATTTTGTATTTCCACCACTCATCAGTTGCTAAAATTGTTCTTAATTCAAAACTTCAACCAACTCCAGTTTCAGAGATTAATTTCTTCCATATCCTCCAATCTTTTTTTATTTCATCTCATTTATTCTTCAATTGTGCTTTTGTGAATGCATGTTTAGTCTGCTCTTCGAAACTACTTATAATGAATTTACATCCATCTTTATTAAAATGTGTGTTTGGTCTCATGCCTTTCTCAATTACCTTGATACAAATATCGCATAAAATGTGTAACATGTTTTATCTTGACCTTGAGAATCTTCTATATTCTTAGTTACAATATGATATTTCAAAAGAACTGATTAAATGGTTAACATATTAGCTACAAAGTAATCATTAACAATAAGCATATTCAAATCAAGTGAAACAAATTTAAGGACAATAATGTTTAAATTGAGTTGTGTTTTGGAAAGATAATAAGAAAAAAAAATGTAATATGCATGGCAAATTGTGAAACAAAGTAGTGTAAGACATCAATGTTGCTATAAAAAAAATTAAAAAATAGAAAAGTGGCACATCACATTCATAAAAATAGTGGAATATCATCTGAAATTGCCATCAAATAAAAATAATAATATAATACATTTGAAGAATGATGAAGATTACACAATAAACCTGTAGCAAATGAAACACAAAAAACAAGCATAACAAAATATATAATAAAAGAAGCATGATAGAAACAACAACTTTTATTATACCAAATCCGATAATATTAAGAAACAACCTTGTAACATAATGAGTTGGCATTTTATAGACAATCAATGATAAATATAAAAGACATTATCCAGACATTATCAAATTGAGACATTGACACCGCACAACAATGGCATATGATATGAATTTTAACAACTTGTTGTTTGCATAAGTCATTGGAACTTGAATTAAAAAATAAATAGTAATGAAAATTGGAAATAATCAAATAAATTATCTTGAACTTCTATCAGATCTCATCTAGTCTAGTTGAACTAACAAATGCAAAATATACCCAAAATTGATGTCAAAGATTTATACATAATTAATATCTCACTGACACAAAAACAAAAATAAACACAAAAGAGTTGAATAGGCGAGGAGTTAGAGGAAAAGAACACTAAATTGCATCACATACTTCATTTCATAGTTCATCTTGTTATTAGCCAGTTTTCATGTTCAATTGTCCAAGTTGAACCATAAGCATACTATTACTTTAGATTTATTCAAATCAATTCCTCTAAACATTGTTGTCAATCTATGTATAATGTTTATGGTCGAAAAAAGAACCAAAAAATTAATATTTATTAGGTGACATGAACAAAATTAGTATTAAATTGAAAATAAAATAAAACGAGTCTGTATTTTGTAAACAATCAATGATAAACATCAAGTAATGTAATCATTAATCAACACAGCATAATTGATTTCAGTCTGCATTGAGTTTTGAATGAGGGATTTTGGAGGAAATTTTGGATTACCCATCTTGCAATCCCCGATGTATTGAAATTGATTTCACGATCTGGGCTTTCTTCTTCTTAATGAACCACGAGAGTTATAGGCAACAACTTTCATTCCCGCAAGACAACAAAAAGTAGTGACTCAACAAAATAATGAAGAAGATATTGATTTTGCATGATAAGCATTTGCATAAGATTTGACATGCATACGCTACCTAGCTTATCAAGATCTATTAAAGTAAATCACAGAGGTGTGTTAACACAGTAAAGAAGAAGATGAAAAGGCAAGCAGATCTGGTGGATGGATTTCAAAGATCTTACTGTTATTTTTGTTGATTGTTTTTTTTTTTCTTTATGTACAGATTTGTTTTTAGAGAAAAATAAATTGTCACCTAAGAATGTTCATATGAAAAACATATGAGAAACAATGTCAAAAGGTGTGGAGGACCAAAGTTGATCGAAGGAAAGAAAGATGAAGGAGATGATAATTGAGAATATGATGGGGTTATTTTAGTCACTAGCTACAATTTATTTTCTTCAAAAGATATCGGTGGAGAGACAACTATGGTTTTAAATCAGCTCTAAAAACATGTATGACCTACTTCTTATGAACCTGTGGTTGGACTACAACAATCACAGAGTTCCACTTTCTAAAAGTGTGGTTTAAAGTTTAACCAAACAATATTTTTTTGAAATCACATAGTAATTTATTGTTTTTCCTAAATGCATCAACTACCACAAAACAAACACCCTTTAAGTAAACAACAAACCATGGTTAGTTTAGGACACATGGTATGCTTGTAATGTGATACATGTTATGTCACACCATGATAAAAATGGGACTCGACGAAACAAAGGGAAAGTATGGAAAACTAGAGTCTTCACCTAATAATTAAAGAAAACCATGAATTCTAAATTATTCATTAGTTTTAGAGATTTGAATAAGGAGTTGGTTATGCTTAAGGGAAGATAAACATCACACTTACTGTATCTTTTTAAACGAAAGGTTATCTAAGCTATGTGTTTTCTCCTATATTAATCCAACATATTCCATAAATTATCTAATATACTTCTAAACATATTCATAACTTATTTTAGTTTATTTCTTATTATTTGTGAAAAATCCAACATCGATCCCTAAAAATAAAAGACTCGTCACTTTTGCCAACAATAAAAGGATTTATAATGCAATGAATTAGGTTTGAATTTAAATAAATGAGAAAAAGCCTCTCGAACAACCTCATGTACGACCATGGAAATATGAAAAGTAGCTACATTCAAAAAGCCAAATTTTATTAAAAACTAGTTAAAGGGTGAAAGGAAGAAAGATTGAAATGACGCAATGCAAGCCAAAGATATTGAAGGACTAAAGCGTGGCCATGAGAAGAAAAAAACATTGAACCAAAGAAACGATGACCTTGCATAAAAAACAAAAAAGTAACTTTAATTTATTAGAACTTCAATGTTAATCCCTTAGGTGGTGTTTGATATGTTAGACATAGATGGATTGAACAAGATAATTTTTTTTAAAAAGGTGTTTGGTGCACCTTTAGACAATATAAAAATCATTTTTTGTTATGTCCAATACTATTTTAGTGGAGAATGTTTTGTCTCACTAGAAGGGGAAGGACAAGTTTGTCTAATTCTCTGCATAATAATTGTTATTTATAAAATTAACTATACTACCCTTGATATAAAACCATTGTTTTTTTTTAATAATCAAAACGAGAAAAGAAGTTAAAAAAAGCATCAACAAGTTTTTGACGGGTTTTACCTGGATCGCGGGTAAACTAAAGTTTTTTATAGGTCAAGTCAGGTCAATCTTTACTCTATTTTTTTTTTCTTAAACTCAAACCTCTGTTATTGACCTATCAACTTGATTGATGAGTGGAGGTTCGACTTAAAGGTTGACTAAGTACAAGACTCGAATCACTGGTTTGGAGGGTCAGCCTAGGTCACAGGTTGAAAGGGTCACCCCAAGTTTGCCCAGGTCAATATAAGGATTACAGTGATTATTATCATAGTTTTAAAATCTGACTTAGCCATTGACCCAAGACAAAGTCTGGGTCACGTGTCAGGTTGATCATTGACCTAGGTCAACTTAAGAACAAAAATTGTTATTATCGTAGTTTTAAAACCTAATCGAGAGTCAACCCAGGGCAAAACCCAAGTTACAGGTCGAGAGGGTTAACCCAAATTGAGTCGAGTCAACATAAGAATAAAAATGTTATTATCATAGTTTAAAAATATGACTTGGGGATCAACCCTAGTTATTGGTCGAGAGGGTTAACCCAAGTTGTTTTGTGTCAATGTAAAGATAAAAGTGGTTATTATTGTAGTTTTAAAATCCGACTAGGGATTGATCTGAGGCAAAGCCTGGGTCACTAGTAGGGAGGGTCAACTTAGGTTGACTCAAGTCAAGATAAAGATAAAAATGGTTATTATCATAGTTTTAAAACACGACTTAAGAGTTGGCTCGAGGGCAAGGCCCGAGTCACGGGTTAGTAGAGTTAACTCAGGTTTATTCGGGTCAAGATAAGGATAAAAATGGTTATTGTTATAGTTTTAAAACCTAACTTGAAAGTTGAACTGGGGAAAGGCCCGACTCACAAGTCGAGATGGTTAACTCGTGTTGACTCAAATTCTTTTAAGAAAAGAATCAAAACAACCTCATTTTGACCTAAAAATTAAAATAAAAATCAATGAACTTTTTACCCGTGTTTTATCCCTGGTCAAATAAGTTGTAGGTCAACCCGGGTTTTTGACCAGTTTTGGTCTGATCAATCCTCTTTTTTTTTCCCTTAAACCTGGACTAATCTAGGCCCTGAGTTTATTAGGTACTAGGTCGACGTGTCAAGCCAGTCTGAGTTTTATAACTACGATTACTATAATATTATTAATTTTAATATTCAATATAAATAAAAATAAAAATAAATAATATCTAATTATTTTTTAAAATATATAATTTGATAATAATAATAATAATAATAATAATATATTAAGGGGAAAATAGATTTTTATATATTTTACCTTGACCTTATATTTTTTTAATATCATTTTTAAATTTTGATTTAGAAAACAATATTTATTATAATCTACACTTCAAACATTAGACAAGACATAAGTATTATTATTATTATTATTATTATTATTATTATTAATGTATGTTGTTCTATCTTGTCCATTGTATAATAAACACAAAATAAAACAAATTATTCAGTCTAGTCTAATACACACCAAACACAAGACATAACAAGTATTTATTTAGTCCAGTTCAATCTCGTAATTCAATCAATACCGTCCAGCATATCAAATATTATCTTATTTTTATTTTTTACCCAACTACTATTTATCAATATATTTAATTAGAGAAAAAAAAAACAAATACATGCACACCTCTAAACCCCCAAATGAGCAAGAGTGATAGGGAGAAAAGAACGTTTGGAAATAATAATAACCAAAGGCAACATCGCAACAACTTGATGAACAAAGAGGAAAAAAATAAAACCCCACAGTTAGACGAGCATAAAGTTTTGAGATGGTCTACAGGCTAGCAGTCTGCTGGCTAGCCGGCTAGAGTTGCGAGATTCTCCATGCTCGTACGCAAAGAGACAGGCGTCATGAACACACCCAAGATCTTTTTAGCTTTTGCCTTACACAACACGGTGAAGGGGAACAAATCCACCACTTCTCTACTTATTTTTTCCTGCTTTCCAACTTACATGATTTTTTCTCGCGGTTGAAAAATATTTTGTAAAAAAAATTAATTTTTTCATGTTTTCAAATATTTTAATATAATAATATTAAAAATACATTCAAAAAAAATATAAAAAACATTACTTCAACATATTTCTAAATAAAAACACTCGAAGAAAACAATAGATAAGGAGCATTTACGAAACGATAATGATGGACGACTTTAGGAGGACCGTTCAGCACAGCAACGTTGACGTTGAGCAAAGGCAAAGCAAAGAACAATTTAGTAAACATTGTGGGGCCCTCGATGACAAGAAAATTATCAATTCTCCCACCCACCCATTTTGACTTTGCCATCTTGATTTCTCATCACACTAGTGTGTCGTTCAGGCTTCGAGCCCTTCTAGAACCATCCCTCTTCTTTCCTGGCTCAATCTATCTAATCTTATTTTTTATTTTTTATTTTCTATTTTAAATTAAATTTTTATATATTTTTAAATCATTTTAATGTATAAAATAAAAAATATTTTAAAAAATAATTACTACCATATTTATATTCATTGTAGATATTTTAGATGGGATTAGATTTTACAGGAAGTTGCATGTCAGAGAGAGAACGCACGTGATGGACAAAACAAATCTGGCCGTGGCTATAATAATAATGCAAAGCCAACAAAGGAGAAGTTGCATTCGAAACTCCCTCTCGCTGGCTGGCTGGCTGGCTGATCTAATAAAATTATAGGTGTGGACGTCTCCGTGTGTAAATGGCCGTCCCAACTGGAAACTGCCTACCTCTTTCTTATGGTCAACCGTCCCAAACACGACATGTTCGTCCACTTATTTAGCTGTTGTTTGACTGTGTGCTTTACTTTTCTTTATAATAATCCAACTATGATGTAAGAAAAAGTAGCGAGTACGCATCCAGAAGGCAGAAACCAGAACCCGAAGCATAAAGCAAGCATTTTTTTAAAAAAAAAAAATTCAGAGGGAGCAGAACCCCCCACTACCTAGCTTTCTTTTACATCGATTGAAATCTAATACCAAATCCACCATCTTGATCCCTTCCTCTTTCACATTTTAAATAATCATCAGATGAGTTCAAAGCTGTTCGAGAGTGGGGGAAAAGGAGGGCTGCAAGAATCCCATAATTTACAGGCAAATGAACAAATGAACTGACCCACTAATCTCCTTCGAGAAAAAAGCCGAGTTGATCATCTGATTGATTCCACAGTTAGCTAGCCACTGCTGATCATACCATTTAGAAGTGCTGTTTGTTGGCACTTCTTTCGTTGGCTTGTTGTTGGTAGGGATCATCTAGTTAAGAGGATTCTAAGATGAGATTGGATGTCTCTGCAACTGAGATAGTGTGGTTGTGCTCTCCTTCATAGGTAACTACTAGCATTGATGGATCATCTAAAGCTCTCTCCACGTGCTTACGAGCTGGACATCCTCTTACGCTGCTGCACTTGTAGTAACCTCTGTCGAACAAATTAAAAACCCAAAAAGAAATATATATTCTCATCAGCACGACACCTCTGCAAACTGAGTATTGTAAAAGCATATTTATATTATCTGGCCTCTGCCCAAGAATCTAAACTTCAATATGCGAGTCAATTATATTCTTAATGTAGGCATTGATTCACTCAGATTTTGTGTGGATTGTAGGAAATCATTGGTTAGAGACAACTATTATTTGGAGACTCAAGCATAGCATAGATAGAACTAGAAAAACTTAAAACAAGCATGTGAAAAAGAAAGAAGCATACCTTGGATGTGGAGACCCTTTAATGGGCTTTTGACCGTACTTTCTCCATGAGTAATCATCAGGTGGAATATCAGACATCTTCAAACTGATTGCTGGAACCCTCACCACTCTTTTCGATCTCATCTTTCTGCTATGCAAAATACATATATCCAACAACTGAATACAAATCCAGGATAAATAACTCTAAAAATCGAGACAGATGAATCATAATCAGGAAAGAGACAGTTATATATATATATGTACCTTTTCTTGGAGCAATGGCAGCGACCAGGAGAGCCACACTTGCCAGCAGAATCCAGATTTTCAGAGCTACACTTTCTTTTCAAAGAAGATGTAGATAAAGGAGGCTTTCCAGCTGAAGAAACCTGAGAAACGTTTGTAAACTGAAAAGCTGATGAAGATGATGGCTGTTTGCTATCAGTATCACCAGTCAATGAAGACACAAAAGAGTTCCCAGCTGAGGAATAAGAGAAATTTATAGTAGTTGTTGCCGAATCTTTCCTCTCCATCACCCCATTATTTGGCACAAGAATAGGATAATGATTTTGGTTAAGAACTGGAGGAGGAATCTGCTGGATTGGTGTGGCATAATAAACCTTAGTGTTAGCTTCAGGAACTTGATAACTTAGTTCTTGTCTCTGGTTAATTGGAGGAGTAGAAACAGGAGCTCTTCTAAACCGAGCATGACCAGTTCTGTTACGACCCAGAAGAGAAATGACTTTCTTGAACTTAGAAACGGCCGCATCGGCAACAGCCTTGCAGTCTATTTCCATATCCATGGAAGTTCTTGAGGTAGAAGTTGAAGATTGATGAAGATTTTGTTGATTTTTCTGTGACAATAATCTAATTAGCTTGTTAACACTCTCGAGCCCTGAAGCCGCTTCTTGGACTGCGTTTTCTTCCATTTTACTAGTTATTGCAAAACCATCGTTCCTGTAACCCATCACGAGCTCTACAGCCATGATCACTGAAACCACACCATCGAACAGAGAGAAAGAGAAGAAAGGCAAAGTTTTGTGAAAAGAAAATGCGAGGTGCTTGGGCCGTAGATAAAGGTTGAAAAAATTATGAGGGATCTATGCAGTCTGGTCAAAATTATTGACCTCGGCTTTCGAAATTATAGAGGGGACACAAATTTTCTTTCTTGGTTTTCTTTTCTTTTCTCCTCTCTCTCTCTCTCTCTCTCTCTCTCTTACTCCCGCAACGGTCCTTTAGAGGGCGGTAAGCATACGAGCGTCCCCCCCCCCCCCCCTTTTTTTTTAGCTTTTCTTCAAACCCAATGAAAAATATGTTAGGTAAAATTTAAAAAATTGTTTGGTCAAAAATGAAAACCTATGTAATGAAGCTGTTGAATTTTAAGTATGTTATAATATAAAATCTCCATATATTATCAATAACTCTTTTACAATCATAAAATCCCAGAAAAAAAATAATAACTTTATCAAATAAATATTTTTTTCTTTTAAATTATTTTTTTTATTAACGTGGATATCCGAGTCAGCTTGAGTACATCTAGACTAATTCCATGAACCTTAAAGTTAACAACCATATAAACCTCTAATAACCTTCATATTAGTAATCATAGGGCTCGAACATGACCTTTTAAATAATCTTACTACAAAACAAAGTCTTCTTTATTTGTCAAAAAATACTTTTTTTTTTAAAATATTTTCCTAACATTTCTATACCTAACTTTATTTTAGAAAATTAGTCAACATAATTTATTAAAAATTAAGCTCTAAAAAAAGGAAAGTGTTTCCATTTGCATGAGAACTTTTTACATGAAAGATTAAAAACTTACACTTGCATGACACTTCATTCTTGTTATATAAATAAATATTAATAAAATAATAAAATACTTCAAAATATATAATATTATTAGAAACTAATAAATTAATATATGTGTGTCTAGTGGTGTAAAATATATTAATTAGGATGATGAAGAATTTTTGTATCATTACTAACTTGTCCAATTCAATCTTTTAAAAATCCTACATCCAGAAGCTGAAGTTAAAAGTGGATCTTTAATCATCCCATCTGAAAGTCTAGTTAGTCTTTTTTTATTATTATTTAAAAGGGTATTATATTTCTTATTTCTTTTCTTATATGTATTTTTGTACACCTATATTTTTTTTACCTAACTATTTTTCTATTTTTTATTTCCTAATTATATCTCGAATGTTCATTTTTAAGGATATTATAGTCCTATTATTAGAAAGGGAAAAAACATATCACTTTTTTTTTCGAAAATGATGCAATGTTATTGGCAATTTATATATTTTTGTATTTATTTTTTATTTTTATATATATGAAATAAGTGTTAAGAGTGTATGCTTCAATGTTTATAACTCATATGCTTGTTGTGGCTTTTCTAAGTGAAAAGGAGAAAATTCTTCTCATTTTTCTCATTTTCCATAATAATTGTGTTTTTGAATTTTCCTTTGGCCAACATTTATAGCCTCATAATTTATTCATCATTTCATCATTTTACTTTTTAAATATGTTTATTTTCTCACTTTCATTAAATGAGCGATTCTCAAAAAAGTCATTTTAGTTTGAAGGATATGGACCTTGATCACTCTGCCTTTAGCTTTCTTCTTCTCCTTTCATTCATTCGGGCGATAATGATCTAGACTTTTGACAAATACCTATAGATCACAAGCTTTCCATTTTTTTTAACAATTTCTTTATTTGGGGTTCATAGATGAGAAGTTTAAAATTATATTGATATTCTACTATTTTTTCTAACTATCCTTCCTTTACCTTTGATCGCTTAGATGATCATATTAAAACTTTTTCTATTGATGAATCCCTTATCATTTCTTACAAGCATGTCATTTTTATTTATGTCTATAACGTTTTAGTTAGGCATATTTCTATTTTTTGATTGTCTTTGATTGATAAGATGATCTAATTCTTAAAAACTTATTTTAAAGATGATGTTTTCTCTCTTTATAAGAAGACTTTGGATGATAGGGCTTTGTTTCCTCCTCTATCCTATAGTAATATGATTTTTAAATGAGTATGAATCGATTCCCACTTTATTAGCCCTAAAGCTTTGGCTTTTTTTTTTGTGTAATTTTATTTTGTCACCATCTTAACCATCCATACTCCCTTCACTTAATACATCATTTCTATCATCTTATTAGTTTTAGAAATTGTTTTAGCTTTTATTATTTCTAGGCTAAAAAGATAAAGGTCAATTTACTCCAAGGAAGATTCTCAACTTCTTTAATTTTTGGAAAATCCACATTTTTATTAATCAACTAGATGTAGAGTGTCTTTTACCTTTAATTTGAAGATCCCTAAATATAAAAAAAAATTAATAAAAAAAACTATCCTCACATTGATTGAAAATTAAGTTATAAAGTTGATTAAGATTAGGAGAATGTTGTTTTTTTTTTTATAGCTAATGTATATTTGATATAATTTGATGTTTTTTCAAAAACACTCCTTTCATCTTTTCCTATTAACCATATAGTACAAATCCTATTATATTTTATTCTTTCATTTTTCTTTTATTTGCTTTGATCATTTCTTTATTTTTTGTTTGCACCTTATTGTTTGTGTTCTATTAATTCTAATTCTAGACATATTTTAGATTATATAAATATGAGGTTTGATCCTATTGTCTTCACTATGGATGTTATGGATACGGATCATGATCCTAATGATCATACAATCCTGGCTAACCATATTCTTATGGCTACCAACAGAAATCATTTAAAAAACAAAGCTTAAAAGGCATGTAGCAAATAAAAAATCCAATGGTTGACACATGCTAGTGCTTTGTTTTTCTCTCTCATTAATAGGATAAAGAAGTAAAGGAAGCTTTCTTCCTTTCATGGGACTTACTAATCAATTACATGATTATCAAACATAAAACCACTATAATGTTTTTATTGAATGCCTTTATGCCATGCAATTGAGTCATGATACAGTGTCAAACATAATTTAACCTGAGCACTAACACTATCAAATTTCTTACTTTGGTAAGCATTTTCCTCTTCTTGTTTTTATTGCTACTATTTATTTATTGTTTAATTTATTGATCTAGTTTTCTTATAGGACACTAAATGTTTGTAATATGCACAAGCATCAAGCCTTTTTGGAAGAACAATCTTATACTCTCAACTATTAGGTGGCATCCTTACAAAAATTAGTTGGAAAAAAAAGGATATTATTGTTTGGACTTAGAAGTTGGCTTGGAAAGTTCAAAGTCTTCAATCAATCATTACAGATTCCAAGCACAAGATTACAAGAAAAAAATTATCTAATTTGAAAAATGATCAAATTAGGTTCATAGCGAAAATCATTAAACATAAGACTACTTGACATAAGTAAATGAATTTTTTTAAGAAAAAGATGACCAAGTTTTCTAGTGAGGGCATGATTTGGCTTCTTCACCAAGTATTCAATCTTTGCCATTCAAAATTCCCCATCTAAGACTTGTCTTCCTTGTTTTAAGCCTTACCTCTTATTCTAACATTAATTTTTATACCCTTCTTCCCTTACTAGGGCTATAACTTGAGAGTAATCAATCACGCTAATGAAAGTGATGAGAACATCATAGATGATATGAAGGATTTGACAATTCATGATCCTTTTTTCAAGATTGGCTAATCAATGTAAAAATAAAGGAGATGATGGAGAGAAAAAAACCTCTTATTCGTAGTAGCAGGAGGTAGGTGAAGGGTGAAGATAACATAGTTGATGCCTTATTATCATCATTTTAATGTAATGTTTTACTCTTGTCATAACTTATACTAGAACTTTTATATATTTGTATTTATAAATATGTCTTGCTTTAATGACTTACTTTATATTGTTTGCTAATATAGTTTTTTTTTTGTCATTTATATGTGCGGATGAATTTTCTAATGGTTGTTTTTTTTTTACCATCTATTGGAAATGAAAATCATCATATATAGGAATAACATTCAATAAAAGTTGTATTGTTAGCTAAGAATGTCATTTAGTGATAATCAAATAAGTTATTCCTAGAGATAATATTTAGAGTAGACCGAATGTTAGGGCACCATCTAATAAGAATCAGATCGATAGTCAATGATATCACTTAGTGAAGACCGAATTAGTTGTTTATAATATCATTTGACAAGGATCAAATTGATGGTCAATAATATCATTCGATGAAGAATAAATTGATGGCTAATGATACTTTATGGTAAAGATCAAAGTGACAAGTAGTAACAACATTGTTTATTATGAAAGATTTATCTATGAAATAACTTTTTTATTATATTTTTATATTTCATTCACTTTCATATACACAAATACATTGCATAACATCTACTAATAGTACTACTACAAGCTTTGTAAGTTTTATAATTAGAAAAGTATTACTTTTAAAAAATATTCTACCTAGTTCTTCATTGCTTCAAATTTGGTTTTCAATTCATTCAATATTTCTTTATTATTAGCTAGCTTCAACTCATTTATTTACCCAAGGATGTGAGATGAACTTTAGTTAAAGATCTATTTTTCATTTGCTGTAGAATCTTTAAAATTATAATTATTAAATCATCTCCTATTAACAACTAACAAATACAAAGGGCACTTAAAATATGCATATTATGTTCTTCTTCACAAACTCTTTTGTCTTCTTTTCTATAATTTTACCTACAACCTTATTCTATACCCTTTTAGTAAAATAAACAATCACTATCATTATAAACTTTTTTTTTCAAAAGCCTCAATACATTTATCCCTTATTATGAAAAGTGATATAGTACTTTTAGACTTTTTAGCTCCTATACGGGATTGTGATGTAAATTTCTAAACTTTTAGCTTATTGAACACTTTCTTACCTTTTCCAAACAATATTTAACCATGGTTAGCTAGTAAAAACCTCATCTAATAATTTTCTTCACCAAATTTAGTTTGCTAAATGATTACCACAAATACTCTTATACACCTTACTCATGGTATAATTTACTTATTTTCTGGTTAAACAATGCATCAATGATCGAGTAACTAATAACTTATACACTAATATGTTATCTTGAGTGAAAGCTTTTTAACATGTTTTGTATCCTTTTTATCTAGGATTTTATTTTTTAGGTAGTTGTTAATGAGATCAATCTAGCTTGATCCTTATTGAATTTCTACTGTCAACCTTCCTTTTATGCTCAAGAACAAAACTCGTTCTACCATTTTGGGTTTTTGAAAGTTGATATTCAGTGCTGCCATTAACTTTTATGCAACTGTTTATAATTTTTTTATTTTAAGATTTATTTTATACTAAAAAACTTTTAGTTCTTCATCATATCTTCAAATTTCATCAAATAAATGTTTCATTCAACTTATTATTCATTACCAACTATGATTGATTTATTAAGATCCTAAATACTCCATTCCACTAAAATCATAAGACTTGTAAGTAACATCTTATATTATGCTTTATTATTTAATGTTTTGAGTCCAAATCATAGCTCATATTATATCGGGAAAAATTTCTACTTAACTGAAATAATTTCAACTCCACTAGTTATGTGACTTGATGACATATTTATAAAACTCCCTAATGTTTGGCATTCATTTATGTTATGAACTCTACTAGTGTCTACACCTTTATAATAGCTCACGGCTTATAATGTATATGGATCTCATTCAATTCTATAAACTACTTTACAATGCACTTGGCTACATCTAATTTTTATAGAGTTTCTTTAAATGGATAATTGGTCAACATATGTATGATATGCACTTGAAAATAGAGCTTTAGTTTTCTTAATGTTATCAAGAGTTCTAACACATTATTCGGTCAGTATATCTTTTTGTTTAGGTCTCATTATCATCTCACTAACCTAATAAACTAGATTTTTATTCTCTAATACCTTTTCAAACCAATACCACATTAATAACTTTAGTAGTCATTGCCAAATAAATGTATAAAACTTCATTTATTACTAGCCACTCCAACATATATGGTTTTTCTAAGTATCACTTCATCTTTTCAAACAACTTTTGGTATTTTTTAAACCATTTAAATTTCATAACCTTTCTTAATAATTTGGAAAATGGCAAAAATCAATTGGCTAACTTGGTCATGACATTGTTATACTATTTGTTAACCTTTAGACCCCATCCCTTGTTCTCGTGGCTGCATCTTGTGTATTACTTTAATTTTTTTAAGGTTGACCTCTATCTTTTACCAGGTAGACATAAAACCCAAAACTTTTCCCAACTCCATATTGAATGCTTATTTTTTTATGTTCAACTTCATATTATATTTTCTTATAATCGAGAATACCTTTAAAATCTATTACATGATTCTTTACCCAAATGTTTTTGACTACATGTCATCCATATATGTATAAAAAGTTTCTACTAAATTTTTTTACTAAACATTCTATTCATAAGCCTTTTGTAAGTCATCCATCTATTTTTCAGATAGCATAACATTACTTGGTAATAATAGGTTCCCTGTTTGTGATGAAAGTCAATCTTTTCTAGTAAGCTTTTTCTATTTTTATCTAGTGACATCTTGAAAATGCATATAGGAAACTCATCAAATCATGTCTCATGGTGGTGTCTATTAACTTATCAATTCTAAGGAGTGAGTGTTCTTCATGTATACCTCATTTAATTAGTGAAATTTATATATATCCTCCATTTGCAATGAGTTTTGTTTTTACCATCATAATATTTAATAGCCATTCAGAACAATCAACCTATCTAATAAAACTTACACTTAATAATTTGTTAACTTCCTCTCTAATTTTTTGCCTTTTATCTTTTATAAACCAAATTTTTTTTTTTTTGCTTTACTTATTTGTACCCTTCTCTAACATTTAGCTTATGAGTGATTACTTCCTTTAGGATTCTAAGTATATCTCCCAACTCCACGCAAAAGTTCCATAAATTTTTCTTTTAAAAATGTCAATCTCGATTTAAATTAGGGACTTTAACTTCATTTCCAGTTTCATATATTTTTCTGGATTCTTTTTATATACAAGTTATAATATCAATTCTTCATCGAGGTAGATTTTTATGGGTCATCTTCTTATCTTACATCTAATATGTTAATAAGTGCTACTTTTCCTTCTTTAAGTTTGGTACATAGAATTATTTAGAGGTCATTTGAATGCTCATAAAATCATTTATCCATCTTTTTATAGGGAACTTCATCACCTCATAGTACATAGACAATATTACTTATAGGCAATCAAGTGACATTGTCCTCATATCATGTTGTATGATGATGATTTTTACACCATTAAAAAATTCAACATTATTGTATTCTATGATAGGTGTCTACATATTCATTGTTACTAGTAATATGATGATCATTATCGGTATGAATGTTTCCCTTGTAAATTCATACAACGATACACTAGCTTATCTGATTTATACTTTACTAATCCTTATATGTTCAAAACATTTATAATAAAAAAAATATCAATAGCATTATTATTGTCTATTAGTATTCTTCTTACTGTGAGTTTGTGATGATGAATGAAATTATAATCAAATTATCATGCGGTGATTGAACTCTTTTTTTTTTATCTTATTCTTTAAGAATGATTTCTGACTCGACTTTTGCTATCGTACTCAAACTAGGCATTGGAGTTGGCTATTGTACTATTTTCTTCTAGTCATGCTTCTATTCTTCACTTCTAAGCCATCGATAATTATATTTATTATTTTTTTTACCTTTTCTCCAGACATTTTTCTCTTTCCCTTTTCATTCTGAATTCTATCCTTTTTGTTAAATCATTCACCATCCTAATTCTAGCCATCATAACCGTCTCTATACAGTGGTTGACCTTTTGAAGCTTCTTTTCTTTCATCTCTTTAAGTGTTTCTCTCCTACCTTGTCTTTGAATATCATGATTGATAAAGTTTTTGGGAAATTCTCAACTAATCAAATTTTTTTTATTTCTTCCTTTAGTGATATACAATGCTTTGTTTAATGTCTAAACCTTCTATATAACATATAGTCCTCATCTCTTTCCTTTCCTTTCCATGTTATTCTGGCTAGCCATTAACATTTTTTCTTCCTCTATTCACCAAAAACATATATGTTTGGCTCACATTCTAAGGCGTTTGTTTTTTTTAATGATCCTTTACATCTCTTCATAGTCCTTAATTCTAGTAATCTCTTCTATATAAGAGTCCATTGCTCTATGAACTTCTTCTTCTTCTATCCAAACATTTTTACCCTAGTGCTCCTCCTTTACTCTAGCCCTTATCAACCCATTACTTCTTTGATGTGTATGTAGCATTCAAAAAACAATTCTTGTATTGTTTCAGGCTCTTTTAATGCTAGAGGCTTTTGAAACTCATTGCTACTTGTAATAAAGATTAAAGCTCACATAGTTATTGGCGTTATCAAATCTTTTATCTTAAGTTTTTTCCCTATAAAATATGTCATAAACTCTTGCAATAATTCTTCCTTTTTTGCCTTATACTCGTAATAGTTACATAAGCTTCCTCTGATCTTCTACTCGTGGTAAAATGTATTAAAAATAATTCAAATAGATCTTGAAAGCTTTTTTATGCATCGATATGGATTCTCGTCAATGTCCTTCCTTTCAATATTGCAAAAATACCTTATATAAAAGGACATCTAATATTTTATACAACACCATCATTAACTCAAAATGGCTAACATGATTGCTTAGATAAGTCAATCCATCATATGACTCAAGGATGGGTAACTTTGTATAGGGGTAAAGCCTCTAATACATGTTTTATGAAAGAAGATTCCCTCTTTAAACTATTTTCTTCCACCTTCGTCCATAATGCTTTCTTAATTTTTTTTTATCAGCCATCTTTATCATCGGTCTTATGTTTTTTTCATCCAAGCTACCACTATGGTCTTTCATTTTTTATGCATGATCTTCTATCTTTCTCTTACCTCTCTTAACCTCTTTCTTCTTCACCTTCTTCACATATTTCTTTTCTTTTATATTACCTTTGTAACCCACAACTAACTAAGCATTATTTTTAGCCATAAGTTTTGCAATTAAAATAAAAAATTAAAAATTTCAAAAACACTTTTAAACAAAAATAAAAAATAAAAATTCACTGTACACAAGAACAAATAAACTGTAAGCTTGATTAGTTTAACTTGAAATTACCATCACGATAACACCTCTTTCGAAAACGGAAATTCGTGACTTCAGCTTTCAAATCTCTGTTAAAAGTAGGTAGGTCACTTGCATGTTACTTTAGTATTTGCCGTCAAATGGAGGTGGGGATAACCGAATTGATCCAGCAACAGTCACGATTTCTTCTTTTATTTTTATTGCTTTTAATATATTTGTGGTCTCTGGTAGCTGTGAACCTACAAAAATATATTCATTCATTCATGGGTTTTAAATGCGAGAGTGATGTGTCTTTGTATGTATATATATTGACCTCATCTGATAAGTGGGGTCCACGCATGTTAATTTGGTCCGAGGGACGTGGGGACACAGCAGGAGATCAAGTCAAAGGGGCGTCTTATGCCGTCCGATTGAAGAATAGATGTACAGCAGCGTGATAAAGTTGACTTTTGGTCCTCTCTTTTTGAAGTAACAAAAATGAGTTTCTATTTCATTCAGCAGCGTCTTATGCCGTCCGATTGAAGAATGAGTTTCAATTGCCAGGCTACACAAAGCTCGTGCGTCGACAAAACAAATTCACTTAAATTTAAATGGAGACAAATTTAAAAGTTTGCGCAGTAAAATAACATTTAATATTTAATATTCTATTAGCTATTATTTTTTAAAATATTTTATACTATTTTTATAATATTATATTTTTTATAAAAATTTATTTTTGATGTAAATACATCTAAACAATCTAAACACATAAAATAATAATTTTAAATAAAATAATAATAATTTTTTTTATAAAATATCATTTATCTTAGACAGTTTCAACCAACTCCTTAATTGCCCATATATATATATATATATATATACCATTTTTTCTACATGAAATATTATCTCAAAATAATAAAATATACTTTTATTATTTTGAAAAAAAATAATAAAATAATACCATGATAATATCAAAATTATATTTTTTATAAAAATTTATTTTTAATATCAATACATCAAGACAATCTAAACACATAAAATAATAATAATTTTTTTATAAAATATCATTTGTCTTAGACAGTTTCAACCAACTCCTTAATTACCCATAAAAAAAAATATATATATATAAACCATTTTTTCTACATGAAATATTATCTCAAAATAATAAAATATACTTTTATTATTTTGAAAAAAATAATAAAATAATACTATGATAATATCAAAATTATATTTTTTATAAAAATTTATTTTTAATATCAATATATCAAGACAATCTAAACATATAAAAAATAATAATTTTTTTATAAAATACTATTTAGACGACGTTACAACTAATTTCTTAATTACACATCAACAAATTCCTTAATGAATGTTTTTAAATAGGTGTATATATATATATATATATATATATAGAAACACACACATATATATATATAACTATTTTTTGTGCGTGAAATATTGTCTTAAAATAATAAAATATACTTTTCAAAAGAAATTTCAATTGAAATATCAAAATAATATGAATTTTAATTAAGATGAGTATATTTTGAGTAATATACATAATAATTGACTGCTAACCGAATTATTTTAACACCTAGTCACAGTCAAAGGAGTATTGTAGCAGTGAAAGCAAGTCGTAGACTTTGAATTCATAATTTGATGAAATTTCTTGTGTTTTTCTTTACCTAAACCAACTACATGTCGTCGGTCTTCAAATAATTTTAAACATATTCAAAGGAATCTAATAACTTTCTCTGTGTGTTGAATTTTTAAACCTAAAAGATTAAGAAAGAGAATAAAAGTTCTTAGCAACCAGACAAACTCTGTGATAGGGTGAAATCCTGACCGTATATAAATCTTGATAATTGCACAATCATGATCTTGGCATGCAAATTTAGCACATTATCTTCAATTGTTATCAATACTGAAAAAATAAACCAAAAACAAGAGTTCATTTTATCATAATTTGGAATTCGATTAGGGAAAAGACCTAGGTCATAAATCAAAAAGGTTAATCTAAATTGATCTAAATTAATGTATGAATAAAAATAATTATTATCATAATTTTAAAATCTGACTCAAGAATTGATTTGGGGTAGGCCCAAGTCACTGGTCGGGAGGGTCAACTCATGTTGACCTAAATATATATAAAAAAAAATTAAAGCAACTTTGTTTTAATAAAAAAAAAATTAATGAATTTTTTAGTTATATTTTATCTCGTGTCAGCTAGATTGTAAATCGAACTAAATTTTTTACTGAGTTAAATTAGATTAAAACACAAGATTGAAATAAACTTTCTTTAAATTTCTTAAGAGGGATTGCTTTAAGAAATTTGTATACTCCTAGCTATTTAAATGGAGCGGGGTATAAACAAATATTAAAATTTCATGAGAAACATCTGGCTAATAACTTTCTTTTTAATAAGAATATTATCAAATTAATTTGTACATTAATTGAGATTAAATTTCTGTTTAAATGATTTTAATAGCGTATATTTTACATGGATCTGGTACTGTTTTTGTGTTTTAAAAATACTTTAAAAAAATTATTTTTTTATTTGCTTCAAATCAAATTTATTTTAATGTTTTTGAATTGTTTTAATGTGCTGATGTTTAAAATATTTTTTTAAAAAAAAATATATTTTAAAACACCCTCTAAATGTTGCTTCCAGGAATTATACTTAAAAAATCAGAGAAAAATGCAAAATCCCTTGATCACCAAACCAATCTCTTAAAATTTATTAATTATTTCTTTTTTTAAAATAATAATAAAAAAAAAAAACAACAACTTGTAAGCTAGTAGTTATTGCAGCCCGCAATAGTCAATAGATTCGTTTAACAATGAAGGAGGTTTGTCAAAGCACGTGTGGTGATGAATTCGTGAGGACTGGAGCTCTACCAAACTATGCACGTGAAAATTAGTCAAATTACACAGCCTCTGTCCTAACAGCGACCTTTGACTATTATAGTCACCGACTGTGCATTAAAAAGGGTCCAAAACTTTATTATAAGCGGACTGTCCCAAGATTTTGAGCGCATCGTCATGATTAAAAGAGAGACGATGGCTTTAATTTCGATAAATTAGAGGCATGAGATCCATATCATATGATCCACCTAATATGCTGCATCATGTCGTCTTCATTCACAACATTTAACTTCTCTCTCCCTCATTTTCTTTGATGCCTTGCGTAAAGCAAAAATCCATGCACAAGGGAAACATGTCATTTTGTAATTGACAAGTTTTGAGATCAAATGGCACAAGTTTTGAGACCAAAGAGTACGGGAGAATTTTTTTCAAAGGTTTTAAATCACGCTATATATCTTATTTAAGATAAACTATTTTATATTTATTTTTAACAATAAAAGTACATATTGTACTTACATGCTAAAAGTTTACCTAAACTAATATAGATATACTTGTTGTTAAATGTAAGAGACTATTAAGACCTAGGGCAATGACTTCAAACTTAGACTAATAACAAAGCATAATCCTCACTTTTAAAACATGAGTGTTGAACTTGAAAGGATAGTGATTATTAATTAGACATCGACCCGTTTCATTTGAACATGTTTAAAATGGGCTTGAAAGCCTTTACACTCTGAATGAACCCATGAAATCATGTCGATCTAGCCCAAGTTCACTTATCATATCAAAAAGATAACATTAAAACAAATCCATAGTCTTCAATCATGGATATAAAATCAACTTGTTTATCCTTAATATGACATTCCAGAAAGGACCTAATTAAGGATTTACAATTAATAGGTGCAAATCCAGAGGCTAATTTTAAGTGAAATGAGGAAGAATACAAATCACTTATCATATTAAAGAAAAAAAATAAAAATAAACTCGCATGTCAATATTTACATATTGAATCAACTTTTTACCCTTAATGCAACACTCGAGGGAGGACCTAAATAAGGATTTATAATTTTTAGACTAATTGTGAGTGAAACGAGAAATAATACAAATCACTTGTCATATTAAAGCAAAAAAACAAAAACAAATTCATGCGCATCAATATTTACATATAGAATCAACTTGTTTACCCTTAATGCAACATTCAAGGAATGATCTATTTAAGGATTTTTAATTCATCAGCTAATTTTGAGTGAAACAAGGAA
>Ga0325401_1000993_pt1 | contig 22918 bp, 10 predicted proteins | sample PopdelMetagenome_FD_205666 | JGI IMG/M metagenome (GOLD analysis project Ga0325401, IMG submission 205666) | Populus deltoides microbial communities from Bellville, Georgia, United States - Xylem-PdKOR-R2 | ecosystem: Host-associated > Plants > Phyllosphere > Stem > Wood/Secondary xylem | place... | reverse complement strand
GTGGACAACATCGACTAGATAGTGTTCACCCCATATGTTTTAGTTTTTAAGTAATGGGACCAATTTTTTTAATAACCTTACTTACATCAACGAGTATTAATATATGTCGTACAATAAATTCTAAAATTTAATCCTAACCTATTATTATTTCCTTTTCTTATCACCATTTGCTATTTAACTTATATTAACATTTGTCTTTCAACAATCTAATTATATATATATATATATATATATATATATATATATATATATATCAGTATAGTTTTATCATACGATTACATTACTTGATTGCATCCACAATGCTATTAGACTTTTCATTTTATAATTTGTTTTCTTGGACACTATTTATGTCATATTTGATAATATTTTTAAATCAAACTAATTATATGGTTTAATGAATTTAATAAAGTTTCAACAAAGTCTCCCTTATACAAAGCTTTGTCCAAAATTTATCCTTTTATGTCCTATATAAAATACATTCTAAAAATTACCATATAGATGCCTTAAGTATACCTTTAGTTCATTTATTTAACTACATATATCCTTTCACTTCATAATTCATAACCATTATATAACACTTTTATATATCAATTCCTTATAACACACACACATTAAAAAGATGGTTAATAAGTACATGTTAAGCTAAATTACAACATTTAATACATGACACAATGAAATCATCAAATATATATGACTATAGAGTTTACAAAAAATAATTAATATATACCTAACAAAAGCTATATAACAGCAACAATTAATTCAGTGTTGTTCTGAAATATGTGATGGCCCTATATGAAATATAATAATTTAAAGATATTAGTTAGTCTTAAGACATTTATGCATGTTTTTTCTCAAAACAAAAATTTAAACTGTTTTTTAATAACCTTCGTCAAACTTTCCATCATGAATAACTCTAGTTAATCGACAGTTTAGAATTTCATGTAATATTATTACTTGTTCCATCCATAGTCGTAAAATGAGTCACTTACCAGATGACTTTCCTTAAAACAAACTTATACAGTACTCTCAAATCAATTGAATAACAATTTATACCATGAAATCACAATCATTTAATTACCATTTTTATATATCTATATCCAAAATCCCCAAATCATGATTCACATATATAATTCAAATCTTTTAGTTGTCATTCTGGGTTGACTAAGCTCATGGTCCCTAATTTATAGATCGACTATGTAATTCAAATCTTGTAGTTGTTATTCTTGGCTAACTAAGTTTATAGTCTTTAATTCACAAGTCGACTATGTAATTTAAATCTCTTAGTTGCCATTCTAGGCTAACTAAGTTCAAAGTCCCTAATTTATAGGCTGACTATGTAATTCAAATCCTAATACTAATCTTTTCAAATGTAACATATATACCATTTCCATAGGTTAGTTTCTTTATATTCCCATTCAATCATATTATATCCCTTTCCATCTACATTCCTAACTCTATTTTTTTTCTCGGTCTAACCACATTCATTAACATAATACAACAACTATGAAGTTAAAATTTTAATAAAAGATTCACTAATTTTAAAGAAAAATTTAAGATGCTAGTCACCTACCAGCTCCTCTAACTGAAAATCCAGCTCCTAATACCTCTCAGGATTTTTTAAAGAAGGGATCCATATTAGTATTTTCAACAACTCACCACATGAATCAATATTTGTGTTAATACAATTCTATATTATCAAACCTCATCAAATTTCTAAGTAACTCATTTCTTATTAATTCAAATATTTTACATAATTACATTTAAATCCTTGTTGGTTTATAATTTAATCATACTAACTAATTCCACAATTTAAGTTAAAAATTTTCCAATTGTATATAAAAGTTTCCTATTCTTTTTAACTTTAACCTTACCAAATCATACTTTTATATAAAATACATTTTAACCATTCATGCATTAAACATTGTGACCCCTTTTCAAGTTACATCATCTTACATATTAACAATTTGATTATTATGAACAACATTAATAAAACTACAAGCTTCTAATATACAAACATTAACATTATATCACAAAAAAATAACAATTTATACTCATACCTAATTCTCTATTATTTCCACACATTACTTACATTAAATCTTTCATTAAACCATCATGAGTTCAGCCATATAATTACTTAATCTATTGCATTTAAAACTTTTTCATAAATCAAATTTCATATAGCATCACAAGTATTTATATGAAATTCTAAATCTTGCCAAATTCACAAGCTTACAACTTTTACTTGGACTTTAAAACATTTAATTTTAGTAACACATGCAAAATCTCAACTAATAACCCTTACTAAACGCAATTTCTGCATGCAATTTTATCAATTTTCTCATGCAATTTTATCAACTAATAACTCTTACTTCACATCACTTAGTCAAATAAACCATCCCTTAAAACTCTTTTATGGCTGGTCTTAACGGCCGTTCGTTTACCTATAATTTTCTCATATTGTTTCATGATCTGTAGTAATAAACAATCATTATATACTAATTAAACAAAGTCACAAACAATTTCAGCCCTTCATTTACCTATGATTTACAAAAAAAAAAAAAATTCTTGATTTGCACTAATAAACAATCATCATATACTAATTGAACAAAATCACAAACAATTTTATATTTTCCCCAATTCTTCTAAAAAATCTAGAAGAAAAATTAGGGATTTCTCCCCCTCACATAATCAAACTTCAAATAACATAAGTTACATAGTGTTGAACACTTTACCCAAAGGCTTTGAAACCAACAATCTCCTTCATTGCAACTTTCTCTTTTAATTCTTCTTTCTCCTCTTTAATCTATTATTTCTCTCACTAAAATCAACATTTCCTCTCTTCAAATCCTTCTAAATCTTAGGTTTTTTTTAGTATTTTCTCTCTTTTTATCTATCTTAAACCAGCCAAAGACCCTTAATTTTAGAAGAATTGCAGTAGAAAATGCAAGAAAAAAAGGATCTTTTATTTTTTTTTTCCTTGTGGCCAGTTGTTGGTTATAGAAAGGGGGAAATGAACTTTTCAATTTATTTAAAATTTTGCCATTAATGAGTCCATATATTATTTTTTTATATTTCCTCCTGGAAACTGGTAATTTCACATAACCTTCTAGATATCTGATTGACCTAAAATTTTAAAATAAGGTAGAACAACATGTCAGGAGATTACTCAAAAACTTTCAACATGATCCAATGGTTAGATTGAGATTTATGATTAATAGCTTAAAACTAGACAATAGAAAATATTTTTATGCAAAAATTCAAATTTGCTTACTATTTTATTTACTTAAATCATCAAAATTTTCAAACTAATTCATTGGATACTCTCATCCATATTTACCTCTAAAACAAAACTTCATTTTAATTAATATCATATTTATTTTATTTTTATTTATTTCATACAATCAAAGTTTACCACTAATTAATAGAACTCATATATTTTTTTTGCTGAAGGGTTTGTAATTATTATTTTTGATTAATACCTATTTAAATCCATTTAAAATCTTTCAATAATTTCCTAAGATCTTAGTCCAGGGGTTTACATTCTACCCTTTTTATGAAATTTAAATTCATACCTATTTATGGAAACAAGTTTGAATACTTCTTTTTTATTTCTAATTCTATTTTCCAGGTCTCTACCTTTATAAGATAATTTTTTCATAATATTCTTACCAAAAGAACCCTTTTGTTCTACATTTAACAACGAGTATGTTTAGGTTGAGTGTTAGATTTACCTTTAAAATCCATAAAGGCTTTAACCTTAACTTTAGGTGGCTCGACTTTGGTAGGGACAAAAGGTTTTGGTTGGGCAACCCTTTCTTTTCTTAAATTCGGTTTCCAAGATGATGAAAAGCTCAAATTAAACACTGGTTAAACATTTCATTTCCTTCTAAGTTGTCGCTCCACTTTAGTAACCATATGAGCCATGTTTTGTTTTTACCTCTATATAGTGTTGTAACTCAAGAACATTAATTATCTCTTTATTCAGCCTATCAAGAAATCTAGCCATAATAGCTTTCCTATCTTAAACCATATTAACCCTGATAATTGGAATCTTCATCTCCTTGTGGTAATCTTTCATACCTTACCTTGATATAAACTTTGCAATTATGAAAGAGCTCTATGCAATAAAAGTTAGGAATAAATCGTTTTCTCATTATAAACTTCATGTTATCCTATGACTCAATAGGCCTTTCGCCAATCTTTCTCCTGCTCAAAACAAGTTGATCCCACCATATTAGTGCATAATTTATAAACTTAATGACAATGGGTTTTACCTTTTTAAGTTCTGTATAGTGATGACAATCAAAGATCCAATAAACTTTCTTTTCTCACTCTAGATATGCTTCCAGACCATTCTTTCCTTAGAAATAAGGTATTTTCAACTTAATGGTACCTAACTCTTCGCTTGAATCGTCACGATGCTTAAAATCTCGAGAATTCTCTCTCTGACCAAAAACTCAACCATATTCGAAGCTTACATTTCTTCTTGCTCTATTTGGCCCAAACCTATTCCCCTGACCCATAGATGCAAATTCATAGTCATCACCACCCACATTTGCGTTATCATCAACAAACTTATAAAAATCTGTTCTATCATTTTGTACAGCCCTTCGGACATTACTTCTTTGGTGATCAGCCCCACTATTTTGTTGCTTCATTGAGTCCATGTCATTTTTCAACTCTTTGGTCACCGTAGTTAAAAGTTTACTTTGTTGGCCATTAACTCATATTTGGAAAGAGAATTCGATGTTTAGTGTCATTGATTCGTTGTTTAGTGTCACTGATTCATTGTTTTCAAACACCCTTTGAAATCTGTAAAAATTTGGTGAGTAACACAAAATATATCCTCACAAATCATGTGTTTCACATAAAATCAGGGTTTTTCACTCTAATAAACTCATTATGTCTTTTACCTGACAACTTGCTTTCTTTTGGTTCTTTTAAAACTAAAAATCCAACCAATCAAAGTTAGAGACTTTCACAATACAATCCAATTCGAATATAGACTTAAGAATCAATAAATATATTGAAAACAAGCAAAACAAAACTATGATTATGATTTCGCGAGTAGCAATGCAAATTCATACGAATTATGAACAAAACAAAGACACGAAATAAAACAGAAGTGAAAATTAATGAAGATACTTATCTGACTCCTAAATAACCCATATATAATAGAAAAAAAAACTAATTTATTCAAAAAAATAATACACAAATACATTTTGGAACTTGACGCAAATATGATTGTTATGCAATTTTAAAGCACCAGAATTGAACCCAAAGCTAACGATATTGGAATGACATAAAATTCAATATGTAGTATCTTGATACCCAAAAAACTACAGATCTTAGTTTATAGGTCGTTCTCTTACGCCTAGTTATCGAAATGTACGATCAGTTTGCGGTTGAATTAAACCCCAAATTGAAACCTCAAGAAACAAATATCTAAATAATTCAAAATTTAATATACAGTGCAATTTCACCCCCAATGAGTAGTGTATGAAATTTCAATTAATTTTAAGGTAATTTTCTATGAGTTGTGTTTCTGCGGCAGAATTGTAACAAGCTTTAAATAACGTCTTTTCTCTTCTATTTTTTTAATCTTTTTTTGACTTTTATGCCAATGATATGTTTAGAGACAATAACAAAATGAAATATTAATTTTTTTTACTAGTATGCAAAAGACACAAAGAAGAAGATTGATGCAAACATTGAAAAGAACTTAACGAACACTAGGAAAACAAAAAATTCAGAAGGATATGACTTGTTCTTGGAGCCTTGCTCTAATACTAATTGATGCGAACCTCGTGATCATGTGATCACACAACCCACAATCAAGATTGAGATATGATCTCGAAAAGCCAAAAAAGATCTGATAGGAGTATAACACAATGAAAACCTATCCCAAGGCACCAACACTATTGGAATAAAGTCAAATGATGCCACGAAGCCAGTTAATCTTTGATAAATTAGATTCAATTCATTTAAAAACCAAAGAATGTAATAATCTCTCTACACGTTAAACTGAAAAGTTCAGAAGTATTATTCATTACAGGTGCTGAAATTTAGGCTTTAGATTTGTTTAAATAGTTTTGAGAAATTATCCCTGATGAGTTTACCCTTGTGGGCTAGATTAATCTACTTACAAAAACTAACATAAAACCTTTACTAGTAAGCTCAAACCTTAATCCAAATAAACCCTTGGATCCTAGCTAAAAAAAGTGTTAATTAAGCCAAAACAAGCTTTGAGCTGTAGCTAACAAAATAAAAATAAAGCTCATTAGTCCAAGTCTTGTTCTGTTATGAAAAGAAGAAGAAAAGAAAAAACATTTTAGATCTGATACAAGACTTATTTATAGTCTATAACACTGCCCAATAATCTTAGGAACTAAAAGAGAAGTTACCGCTTTTTTGGTTTCCAATTTAGAAAAGGATTTTGATATCAACCTTTTATTTATCATTCTTTTAAAAGAAAAATGATGTTGTCTTTAATGCTCTTTTTTGCCGCTACATATGTTTCCTAAGTTAGCTTGAATTCCTTTGTTTCATTTGTTGTGTTTTCTTTTCACTTGACAAGGAAAATAAAATAAAAATAATAAATCCTAATATTTAAAGAAAATAATTAATGTTTTAAAGAAAATAATTAATGTTCTCACACATAATAGGAAATCCAAAACTAGTTAGGAATCTACAAAATATATGGAAACACCACAGAACAAGACTGACTGAAACTGATACAAAATTAGCAGTCTTGTTGTCGAAACTTTATGGTCCAAATAAGAGTGAACTGGGTCCCTCTTGCACATGAATTAAATGTATTAAGGCCTCCTTTTGATGTTCCAAAGGATCCCCAAGTTTAGACTTGGCTGAAACTTGCATAACCAATCCATTCAATTCTTTTTTCAATGTCTTCGTTTTCAACCTTGTGATGTGCCTATTTGGAACATGAGTCCTGGTGTTTGTGAGCTGATTCACATCACTCTCTTTTTTCTCAAACGAGGGACCTGAATAAGAGAAAAATGATATTTTTGATCAAAATTGGATTTGTGAAAACCTGAGCGACCAAACATCTATCACTTGGAAAGTATTAGGACCAAAATGATATTTATCATGCAGATTTTAAAGCCTGCACCTATTTACTTAGGTTCCTTGTCTTTTAATGTTTTTCTTTATTAACAAATTAGAAACAATTAATGTTTAATTTGCCTGAAAAAAAACAGACTCAGTTGGTTATGAAGGTTACGGGGTCTAGGTTTATGGATGAATTCAGTCAGCGAAAATCCCTCAAACTCAATCAATATCAACAACATGTCGTGACGCTTGGTTGATTTTGTCAGAGAAGTAGGAAGGAAGTTACCCCAGCACTGACCGAACCACAAAAGCTCTTGCATTCATGCCTGCTTTGCTCTTTCATGCCGGCGTCTAAAAAAGAAAAAATCAAAAAGTAAAAAAAAACTATTAAAATCCATAGTTTTTTACACCATGCACGTGCATGGTGAAAAAAAATGATTTTTTTTCCGGTTTTTTACTGAATTTGACTAGTAATAATTAAAGATATTTTTTCTAATAAAAAAATTAATCATGATAATAATTAAAAAAAACCCAACAAATGTTTAACTTTTGAGATGTTTACAAGGATAATTCGAATATTGTGCAAATAGACAAAAGCTGTGCCATTAGCAACTCCCAAAAAAAAAAAAAAAATTCCAAAAACTCTCCGGTAAGAAACGTGGGCCAGCTGTCCAAAGCTCTAATAACATGATAAACTAACCCAACCAACCCTTAATCTCCATAATTTAGGGACGTGTCCCACCCACGGCCACCAACTGAAAATTCAACGAGATGTCACATAAACGGCGCCGTTCAATAACTTCCACTCCCCCGAATATAAAAGTCCTTCCCCTCCTCTGGGTTTTTTTTTGGAAACTTCTATTATAAAAGACTCCGTCCAACTGGTCGTGTCTGTGGCTATCAACCAAACCAATGCCTATCCCACCAGGGCTGGCTCCGCGCGACAGTCAACGCGCCCCAATTGCGCGTAAAGTTCGATTTTTAATATTGACACAATTAAGCAATCTTAAAGTTCCATGAAATCACACTGTTTATTGGATTTCTTTTTGGTTAGAAACTAACTAGAAGAACCCACGGAAAAGACTGAGAATACAAATAGTTTTGGGAATTAATCCAATAAAAGATTAAATTATACTTCGGTCCCTAGATTTTGCATTCAATTATAACTTAGTCCTCGTTTTTATTTGAAAACCAAAAATCTGTATTATAAACTAAGAAAAAAATATTTAAATGAAATGAAATTGTAAAGAATAAAGATTAATCAATAACTAAACAAAGAAAAAAACAAGCAAACCTTGAAGTTATTGTTTATAAATAAAAAAGACGAAGATAATGTATGAATTTTCTTATATTTTTTTGTCTTGAGAAGATAAAAAGTTATTTCAAAATTATTTTATAAATAAATTTATTTTATATTTATATCTTTATTTTTATAACTAATCATATACTAACCAAATACAATCTAACTTGAATTTGTTCCATAAAAATTATTAGTTTGAGTCTCACAAATTTTAAAGCCAACAGATGTTTATATGGTCGTTAACTTCAAGATTTTTAGAATTAGTTCAGGTGCATACAAACTAACCCAAATACCCATGTTAATAAAAAATAAATACAATCTAACTCCAGATTAAACTCGAGATTAAAGAAGTTGGAACCTACTTATTTATAAATTTAGTTGTTAACAAGAGTTTAGAGGTTAATGTATAAATCTTCAAACAAGGGGGACTAAATTGTAGCTTTATTCAAATATCTAGACTAAATAGTTATTTACTAATAATCAATTATAAATCAATAATAACCAAGAAAGGCTATGCTGTAACTGCAAAAATAAATAGTAAAAGAGAAAAGAAAAGGCAAAAAGGAAAAATAATCGAAGGAGGAGAAGAGGGAGGGGCAGGGGAAGGGATTTTAATTCGTTTTTCTCTCTGCTTCATCGACCGTACTTACACTTGCTTCTTTATGAACGGAAAGAAACTTCTAGATTCCATATTTTTTTGTTGAAAAAAAAATCGAGGAAAGAATTTTGGACTGGTGAGAAAGATGAGTGGTGGATGGGAAAGGCTTAGGGGATCCAGATCGAGAACGACTCGCGACTCCAGCTTTCACACTCCGGCGCCTTCTCGGACTGTAACACTCGGCCGAGTCCAGCCTCAGGCCCCTGGTCACCGCACCATCTACTGCAATGATCGCGACGCCAATCTCCCTGTCAGATTCAAGGTTTGTGTCGTTTCTTTTTTATTCAGTTCGGTTCCATTTAATTTAATTAATTAATTTTCAATATATGATATGGTTTTCAGGGAAATTCAATATCAACTACCAAGTACAACTTCTTTACATTTGTACCCAAAGGATTGTTTGAACAGGTTAGAAGTTATAATTTCTGTTGGTTAATGCATTTTTTTTTAGTTTCAAGTTTAATTATTTAGGGTTTAGAAGATTTGAGTCAATTTAATTTAATTTAGTTTAATTGGTTAGGCTTAAGTGTAAAATTCGTAAGGTTGGTTCTTTTAATCCTTTTTTGGTGACCTCCATTCATGAAAATTCCGTGTTTTAACACTGGCAGTTCAGGCGGGTGGCGAATTGTTATTTTCTATTGATCTCGATCTTATCAATGACACCAATCAGGTATGCTTGCTATTTCAAACTTGCGGGTTTTGTAACCATCGATATTTTTCTCGATAGACTTGCATTGTTAGTAGCTTGAGCAAAGTCTGCCCTGCAAATGCCCTAGGCGAATGTCTTGGACACGATCTCAACTTTTAGTTTGTCTGGGATCATGCACATAAATGCATGTGTAAACAGATACAAAAAAGATTCTCTCTTAGCATTTTCTAGATAGTTCTGTTGTACGAGTTTGCAAACTTTTGCACTCTGTTATTACTTATCTGGACTTGTGAATGGAGGAAACTAGGCCTTCTAATTGATATGCTCCAAGTGGTATGGTTTAGGGAGAAAAACAACAATAGATCAGCAGAGTTAAGGGTAGAAACAAGTAGGAAAGAAGTTTTAACTGAGTACTGAACTTAGGGTTTAAGAAATCCCAAGTTCGTCAAGTTATTGATGATAAAAATGGCTGTATATGTGATTCAATGTTATCAAAGGCGAAAGGCGCTAAAAGGCACCAAACCTGTAAAATGCCCGAGGCACTAGGCGCAAGCCCAAATGAACCAAGGCGATATGCTATAAATTAAAAAAATATTATATTATATTATATAAATCTAAAATATATATCTTCCCAATTAAGATTAGATCATTAGAAAATCGAAGGAAAATATAAAATACCATAACATAGTCATATAAAGTTATATTTTCACCCTTAAAACTAAATAAGATAATTTAAAGTAGTAAGTAGCCACATAGATTAAAAAGAAAAATTAAATATCATCATCATTATTCTTTAATCTTCAAAAACATCTCTATCCATGCTTTCCTTTCCTTCACTTGAATCCTCCATATCCTCCATTTCATGATTATAATCGAAATTCTCATCTCTCAAACTACATTGCATTTGTTTAGAAAAATTAAAGTATTAATTGTACAGATGTGTTGTTCTTCGACATCCATTGTTGAAAAAGAAAGTGTGGTTGGTGTTTCTTTTCTAAGTGTCCTTCATTGTCTGTTTGTCTCCCACTTTAATGATTTTTTTTTAAAAAGTTTTTACCCTAATCTTTGTTTTTTACAAAAATACCCCAAAGTTGTTTCTTGTGGTAAATTAAAAATAAAGGAAAATCCAACAGAAAAGGAAGAACTTCAAGCAGGCGCTAGCCTTAGTGCCTTGCACCCACTCGCAAGGCGCTCACCTAGGCAGCGCCTCATTGAAATCCAACGCCTGCGGCTAATAAAGGCGCCTGGGCCTCGCCTCGCCTCACCTCACCTGGAGCACCTCAGCACCGCTTGACAACACTGATCTGATTTAAAGCATATTTGTACCAGGTTTACAATTAGAACTTTTAATTTCAGGCCTTTATTAAACTCCTACAGAAACTTTCTAATCCTAGTCGTGCAGTATTATAAAGTCACATGCTAGGCACATGACTACTAACTAATGGAATAAAACATAATTACTAAAATAATAAAACAACTACAAATAAGCTCCTGCGTAACCAAGCTTCTGAAGCAGTTAGCTAATTTCAATTCAGAAGTGGGACTTTTCACTTTTCTTTGTACAAGTTTTGATTGCCTATTTTTTGAGTTATGTTAATGTGATTGAAAGATTTCTTTCTTTCTTTTCTTTTCTTTTCTCTTAAGATTCTGCATGTGCTATTGTATACCACTGAGGTTGGGCATCTTGAAAACTATCCTCAAGATTTTTTTTTATCTTTGCTATTTCATTTTCTATCATCCAAAATGTATACACATTGTACTTAATATAGCTCTTTTGATGGTGCAGTCCTGTTAATCCAGTGACAAATGTCGTTCCTCTGAGCTTGGTGCTGCTTGTCTCTCTCATTAAGGAGGCATTTGAGGACTGGGTGAGTGTTATTCATGGTTATTGTGTTTTGCAAGCCTTGTCTTTTGATTCCTCTTTTACAATGGTTTGTTTGAAGAATGAATTACTGTAGTATCTTCTTCACTTTTAACATCAGTTTTGGGAGAAATGCTAATTTTCTGTTCTTTTGTTTCTTAATTATGTTCAACAGAAGCGTTTTCAGAATGATATGGTAATTAACAACAGTCTTATAGACGTGTTGCAAGATGATAAGTGGGTGGCTGTACCATGGAAGAAGTTGCAGGTTGGAGATATTGTCAGGGTGAGTGTGCTTGAGTTTGTTGTTATTTCACTGTAAAAATAAAATAACTTTATACAATGCCATTATCCCTCCATAACCTCCCCTTTGTGTAAGGGTACAGGTCACTTGAGCTTAAAGGCTTCTGTCAAGCGTGCTGCAATTTTATGCTTTCCAATGGATGTACTCATAGTGCTTTAGGACTAGATTAAGTTTTGAAGACTATTCCAGTAGTTGATGCAATCTTCTTTATGGTATTTACAGAGTTTCTGTAGGGGTGCTTGCTGTCACCTCCTTGTTATTGGCCCCAACTTTCTACCATATTTTCTAATGTTGCTATGCCACCTTATAGCAGCTTTTTTCAATTCCAATTTTACTGCTATTTGTTATTGTAAGTTTGTGACTATTAAAGGAAAGTATTTTAAAAAGAAACTTTCCTTGTGCTTTTGGTTAACACATCCTGTTATATTGTTCGTTACCTTTTGCTTGGTAGGCTTTAAATATTTTCGGATTTAAGTTTTATTGGGAAGATTGAATTTGGAAATGTGATGAAAAATACAGTTGTTGAGCGTTAGGGAGTTGCTACTTTGGGAGGAAATAATTCTGCTATTTGGGAGCATTCTAGGCAAAATCCATACAGCTGGAGATTGTTTTATGGATATTTTGTTATTGTTCTTGGCTTTTTCCCGCTCATTTCTTTTTTGATTTACTGCTGCTTCTGTTATTTTGGTGGTAGTAGTTGGTTTAAATGACATTATAATGATGCTGTGCAAGTCAAAGGTGACAAGATAAGGCTATACAGAAAAATCCATACAGCTGGAGATTGTTTTATGGATACGTTGTTATTGTTCTTGGCTTTTTCCCGTTCATTTCTTTTTTGATGTACTGCTGCTGCTGCTGTTCTTGTGGTGGTAGTAGGTGGTTTAAGTGACATTATAATGATGCTGCAGTCAAAGGTGACTAGATAAAGCTATACAGAACTTGGATCATTAGTTATTTTGTTCCCTCACAAAGTAAAATTGTTGCCTAGTTCTGACTGTTATACATATTGTCAGCCACCATGTTGCTGTTATGCTGATTGTGTTGGGACTGTAAGAGATGTATGGAAATACATTCTATGAAAGCACAACTCAGTTTTATTTCTAAATATGACTTTTTATGTTGACTGCACAATAGGATTTTGGACTCAACATTGACTCGACTAACATGTGTTTTATATGGAAAATAACCAGTGTCATTATAATCACCGTCTGTAAAAGTTTCTGTGAAAGCTTCTCTCTCTCTCTCTCTGTGTGTGTTTTTAAAGCTTTATTTTGCATTGATAACAGGTTAAGAAGGATGGATTCTTTCCTGCGGATCTGCTTTTCCTAGCAAGTACAAATGCAGATGGTGTCTGCTACACCGAGGTTTTCTTTTACCATACTCATAATATAGTTATTATTATAATAATAATAATTGCTGTTTCTATTGGTCTCTTTATTTCATTACTATTGCCCTGAAACTTTAAAGTGTGAACTGATCAGCTGGTACCATTTATATTTTTATTTGTTGTCTTTAATTTTGCCTTCTGTTTTCAGACTGCAAATTTGGATGGGGAAACAAATTTGAAGATCAGAAAGGCACTGGAAAGGACGTGGGATTACTTGACTCCTGATAAAGCTGCTGAATTTAAAGGTTATTTTCTGTTTGGAGGCCACAAATATACGTATCTGGTTTTTGTACATGCTCAAGGTTTAGAATTACATGCTTAGGAAACTTCTGTTAATGATGTCAAGAAGTCTTGAACAGATATAATCACAATTATCTAATCACCTGATGCAAGGAACATTTTTATGCTGTTATTATTTACTGAAGAGGATGCAAGTAGTGAGTAGATAGGGTGTCCTTCAATGTCCATGACAGCTTCCTAGCAGGTGTCAGTGTGGTCATCTGCTATAGATACTGTTTCCAAATGCTATATGTTGGAAATTAAACTCCTCCCCATCAGTTTAAGCTCATCAATAATCTTATTTTTGGTAGATTATTAATTTTGTTTTTTCAAACATAGACTTCTCCTTGCTCTCCTAGGTATTACATTCTAGAGCACAATGCATGATATTCATGTTGTGATTTGTCTTGTCTGAAATTGCTAGCTCTATACCTCACACTTCATGCTCTGGCTGTACAACAATCCTGACTTAATGTGAAGTGGATGGCTTACAGTAGCTCCTCTTTATTTTGATTACTTATAGTGGCTGGTATAACATATTTTTACATGATGTTTCCATATGCTAATTTATATCGCTTAAAACTGCCGTTAATTATTCTCATTTAAGCAATATTTTTTCTTCTCTTTCCTCTGTGCTTTAAATTCCACTTTTTGAGCATGATCATGTGAATTACCTTACAAGTCTTCCTGTTGTTACTGCAGGTGAGATGCAGTGTGAGCAACCAAACAATTCATTATACACTTTCACTGGGAATCTCATATTCCAAAAGCAAACGTTGCCTCTCACTCCAAACCAAATTCTTTTAAGAGTATGTTCAATTTTTTCTTCCTTAGACATTATCTTAATATTCACGTTCCTATTCTCTCTATTATGAATTCAGACAGAGTATATTTATTGAATGTTTCACATAACTGCTGCATGATCCTCAATCTAAAAGAAAACAAATGGAAAATATCCATTTTCTTAAATCTCTTTGATCAGTGACTTCCTGTACTCTTCAGTGATGTAACTAATCTTGAATTTACATATTAACCACATGTTTTGTGTTTACAGGGATGTAGTCTGAGGAACACAGAGTACATTGTTGGTGCTGTTATTTTTACAGGTCATGAAACAAAGGTTTGTTGTTTATAAACTGCTTTGCAGTTCTGTTAATCCTTGCTTACCCACATTGCATCTCTACTTTTGTAACAAATGCATGTGGATTTCCTTGTTTGTGGCCCATGATTTAACTCCAATAGATTTCAGAAAAGTAATTCTATATTATTGTGACTGCAAGCCCTGACTTAAGTTGTGATTTTTTTCTACAATGGGCGGGGAGGGTAGTAGATTCATTGTTCTTAATAAGGGAAATTTTATTATGATCAGACAACACAAAGGAAAAAGGAAAAAATCTTTCAAAAGAAAAGGTACAGAAATTATATCAGAAAGTACCTTTCCTGTTGAATGTCAGAGAAAGAAACACTTGGAAATCTACATGGAGGAGCATGGACTCTTTAAGAAGCTAAGAAAACATATGTCAAATAAAGCTTGCATTTGGAAAGAGAATTATACTTGAGAATTCTCAATAAGAGACCAATCATTCACACATTGAACACTGCAAAAGTGTCATACTTCCATAAAATTTTGCTGTTCTCCCTCTCCCAAAACCTCTTGGGTGGAGTAGTAGTTCTTCTATCTTTGTCAGTAAATAACCCAATGCTTACCACCAACAACAAAATGGCAACACAAAGAAAAATGAAGGTAGATATGCAAGTCCCTACTAATTTTAACACAACATAAATGTTTCGCAACAATGCTTTATAGGGTCTTCTCATTTGTAACATGTTATATTGATTTATTTTGAAAACAATCTTCATAATGAATGCCTTATTCTTGGATGGAACCTGGGGATTCAGACAACTTTGTCCAAAGGGAATGAAGCAAATGGGAATACTGAAGATGGGTAAAAGTCTATAAGAAAAATAGACCTGTCCAAGACTTCCTCACTTCTATCCTCAATGAAAAGTTAGAACTGTAAAGATTCAATGATTGGAAGTACGAAAAGGTCCCATATTCCCTTTGGCCGAATTACTGTGTTCTTTTCTTTCTGGAACAATTTTTCTTTGAGGAATAGAAACAACTTTTATTATCAAATTATGGAAATGTCATATGTTAGAATTCTACAAAATCTTGTCATACTCACTTTAAACCTGTTGGTATCTTCCATTTTGTGTCCTTTACTGATTCACTCTACTCATACTGCTTTATGATGATTTGATTCAATCACAGGTCATGATGAATTCCATGAATGTTCCTTCCAAGAGGAGTACTTTGGAGAGGAAACTTGACAAACTTATACTTGCTCTTTTTGCAACGCTTTTCATTATGTGCCTCATCGGAGCTATTGGGAGGTATGATAGTCGGTAGTCTTTAAGAGTTTTTATTAAATTTTTATTCCTCTCCCTTTTGAATTGTGCCATTAGATAATGTTTCCTGCCTTTTTGAAATTCTGCAGTGGCATATTCATAAACCGCAAGTATTACTATCTACGTCTGGATAAAGCCGTGGCTACAGAGTTTAACCCTGGCAACCGATTTGTGGTAATAAATCTTGCTTCAGTTATGCTCTTCTTTTTTGCTTTTCCTTGACATTTTCCTCTCATTTTTTTCTCCCTTTGTCGGATCTATAGGTTGCAGCTCTAACTTTGTTTACCCTAATCACTTTATACTCGACAATAATTCCCATCTCTTTATATGTTTCTATTGAGGTAGGTATCTTGGCTATGACTATTTTCATTTGCTATAGTATTGTCTACATATATTCTTGCTGAATGTGCCTTTTTTGATAATGTCTGAAATTCTTTGTCAGATGATTAAATTTATTCAGTCCACTCAATTTATCAATAAAGACCTACATATGTACCACGCTGAAACTAACACCCCTGCATCGGCTAGGACTTCCAATTTGAATGAGGAACTTGGACAGGTAAACTGATGGTTTATGCATTCAGCTAGCTTATTTATTGTTGTCACTGTCATCAATATGCAAATTTCTATGCACATCATATCGTGACAGAGGACTGCCGTTGTGAACTCTGTATTTTGTTATTTTTCACTTTATGCCTAGTGAAAATTTTTGAATTGATGCTCTTGTCAGGTTGAATATATCTTTTCTGATAAAACTGGAACTTTAACAAGAAATTTAATGGAGTTCTTTAAGTGTTCAATCGGAGGAGAGGTTTATGGTTCTGGTGTCACTGAAATAGAGCTGGGAGGAGCACAACGGACTGGGATTAAATTTCAAGAAGTATGTGTTCCTTTTCAATTTCTGAAAAAACACAAGTACTTATATTTGGGCAAAGATGTTTTACTTCCTATCAGCTTTTTATTCTTTTTTCCAGGTGTGGAATTCAGGAACATCTCAATATTTTTTTGAATTTCTTACAGGTGCGGAAATCATCCACTGCAATTCAGGAGAAGGGGTTTAATTTTGATGATCATAGGCTTATGCGAGGAGCCTGGAGGAATGAACCCAACTCTGATACATGCAAGGTAGCTTTTTAATCAGCAAGATTTCAATACATTTTCTGTTTCTCTATGTGAATGTATTTCATATCAGCATAGAGCCTTTTGTTGTGTATTTTCAATAGGAACTATTTGTTGAAAACAGTAATCTTGGTTCTGGTTGTTGTCACTCACCATATTGTTCTCTCCTTTTCTGGTTATTTGTGTATTTCTAATAAGAATTTTTGTTTGTTGCTGCATGGGTATGGCAGTGCCTCAGATGCTCTATATATCTGATTGTTTAACCTACTTATTATAAGAAACCATTATTGATGGTTTGACATAATGATAGTTCTACTTTTATGCATATAAGAATGTAACTGGGAAAATTTTATGTTCTTGAAAAAGAGAGTTATAATTTTTTTCCTCTTGCTCGGATTGAAGAAACATGATTCACTGACTTTTGCCTTTTTTTATTCTTGATTTCTTGTGTATAGCTTTTGGTGCTTTGCACTGCCAGTAAATTGATCGAAATCAGGGTTTTCGTTTTTTTTTTTGGTATTCATCTATCATTGTTATACAAATTATGAGTGCAATCTTGAAGATGTGAATTTTAAAGTGCTATTGACATCTTATGAAGGATTATTTTTTAGGATTGTCAAAACTCCTGATTCTTTGAATTGTTTATCCATGCTACTTGAATGCTGGCTTGTAAGCATGCTATGGAGGATGTACCTTGATCCATAATGCGTGGTTGTTCAAATCATTTATCTTTCTTCTTTTGTAGGAATTTTTCAGATGCCTTGCTATATGTCACACTGTTCTTCCTGAAGGAGATGAGTCCCCAGAGAAAATCACATATCAGGCTGCATCTCCTGATGAGGCTGCTTTAGTTACTGCTGCAAAGAACTTTGGTTTTTTCTTCTACAGGTTTGCGATTGGAGTACTGTCAGATGTTGACTTATGTTTTGCGATTGTGATTTTTATTTTGTGCTTAAAAAGGAAGCCAAGCATGAAAAATTTGTTCGCATCAATCACTTATGAAATCTCTGAATAATTGTTGAGGCTAATAATTAGTTTTTCCTTAGGCGCACACCTACTATGATACATGTTCGTGAATCTCATGTGGAGAAGATGGGTAAAATCCAAGATGTGGCTTATGAAATTCTGAATGTTCTTGAGTTCAATAGGTAAATGCACATCCTTCCCTCCAACTGATATTCCATTTACGAGCTGTGTTTGACAACCTTAACATCAATTGTAATAATTGTTAATATAGCACAAGGAAGCGCCAGTCCGTTGTTTGTCGATATCCTAATGGTAGACTTGTACTATACTGCAAGGTAATATATTCTGAAGATTTGTCATATAAGATGAACATTGCTTTTGGAATTTGACATGAAAATAACATGCTACTTGCAGGGTGCTGATACTGTAATTTATGAGAGATTGGCTGCCGGAAATGATGATCTAAAGAAAGTAACTAGGGCACATTTGGAACAGTTTGGGTCTGCTGGATTACGTACCCTTTGCCTTGCGTATCGGGACTTAAGTCCTGGTACATATGAAAGCTGGAATGAGAAGTTTATCCAAGCTAAATCTTCTCTCAGAGATCGCGAGAAGAAATTAGATGAGGTATATCATGTTTGCAGATTTTTGTCTGTTGTTGGTGGGTGGGGTTGTGTTTTATCAATGATGGTGAAAGTTAATGAATGATCATTATTTTCATCATCTTTCACAGTATAATTTCTCACATCTAAAGAAGTATCTTCATTGGTATAGCTGCTTTTTTTTTTTGGCCACTGAAAGCTGCATGTTTTATCTTTCATGTGAAAATGTTTATGTAGTATTTCAAGAAATAATTTTTTGTTTATTATTTGTGTTTTAGTGAATTGTGGGATAATGTTAGGCTGCCAGATGCATGTGCAGTTTTTTTATTATGTAATGATTATTTGAAATTTGTTAATCGATAGGTTTCAACTATTGCAGCATAAAAATGGAATGAGCTTAGATTATGTCATTACAAACTCTTGCTAAATGATTTTTGAATGGCATAATCCTGAACAAATCAATTTTTTTTTCACAATGAGCAATTCCTTTCCCCCTGGAGTCATTGGATTGTTAAACTTAATATCACATTTTATTTAGATGCATTTTAATTCATCCTCACATATAGATTCTGAAACTTGCATAGGTGGCAGAACTTGTGGAAAAGGATCTTATTTTGATTGGAAGCACTGCTATAGAAGACAAGCTTCAAGAAGGAGTACCAGCTTGCATTGAAACTCTTTCTAGAGCTGGGATTAAGGTTTGGGTGTTAACTGGGGACAAGATGGAAACAGCAATAAATATAGCTTATGGTGTGTGCTTATTCTATTGGACCAACTTCCTCTATTTTTGTATTGAGATATGTGCCATTTCCTTATTTTTCATTTTCAGTTTCTTGAATTCTCTGTGTCTATATCATTCCTGCAGCATGCAACTTGATTAACAATGATATGAAACAGTTCATTATCAGTTCGGAAACTGACGCAATTAGAGAAGTTGAAAACAGGGTATGCAGCATTTCCTAGTCACCTTATTGTCAGTGCATACCTTAAATCATTCATCATGGTAACTGAATTCTTTATCAGGGTGACCAAGTGGAAATTGCACGCTTTATAAAGGAAGAAGTAAAAAAAGAACTAAAGAAGTGCCTTGAGGAAGCGCAGCACTATTTACGCACTGTATCTGGACCAAAATTGGCACTTGTTATAGATGGGAAGTGTTTGATGTATGCATTGGACCCAACTTTACGAGTAATGTTGCTGAATTTGAGCTTGAATTGTCACTCAGTTGTTTGCTGCCGTGTTTCTCCTTTACAGAAAGCACAGGTGATCTTCATCATGGAAGATATTTATATGGGATGCTTGTACTGGGTTTTGTTCTCTTATTTATTTTGCTGTTCATGCTATGCCTGATACCAATGTCAAGTCCTAGAATGTTGCATCATAAGAAAGTACTATATTTTTTCTGTCCTTGGGAATAAATATTGCAATGGCTATGGCATCCTTACAATTGAAAAATTAACGTGATTGGCAACATTAGAACTAAGTTCCTGGTTTGTGAACCCAAGCCTTTTAACATTGCCCCCTTAATACACAACTTATTATTATTAATATGAAATATGGATCATTTCCTGGTGTTTGGTTTTCACAACTTTGAACTTATTTTGCAGGTGACTAGTTTGGTAAAGAAGGGTGCACGTAAAATAACACTCAGTATAGGTGATGGTGCCAATGATGTAAGCATGATTCAAGCTGCACATATTGGTATTGGAATAAGTGGGTTGGAAGGGATGCAAGCAGTGATGGCCAGTGATTTTGCAATTGCTCAGTTTCGCTTTCTTACAGATTTACTTCTTGTGCATGGACGGTGGTCATATCTTAGAATATGCAAGGTCTGTGGTTCTACCAAATTTTAGATTTTGTGAAAACTAACTAGGCGATAACATTCCTGATATTTCTTTATTGCAGGTCATCACATACTTCTTTTACAAGAATCTTACATTCACTTTGACACAATTTTGGTTCACTTTTCAAACTGGTTTTTCTGGTCAAAGATTCTACGATGATTGGTTCCAGTCATTGTATAATGTCATATTCACAGCCCTGCCGGTGATCATTGTTGGGCTTTTTGATAAGGTGCTTCTTCTTTTCAAGTCTTATTTGACTAGAATTTCTTGCTTCAGCTGTTCAACCAGATGTGGTTATTTTGGATCTAGTGTATGAAATTAATCATTTGGTGGCATTTCCAAAATTTGGAAACAATCCAAATTGAAGTAAAAATACTTACTCGAACTGATAATAACTACGGGTTTAGTCTGTTCAGTTCATTTGTTTTTTTGACATTCTAGATTTGGCTTCTGGTTTTAGTAAAGGTCCAAATGAAAAGCATCCTATTGTATGCATGTTAATTTATCTCCTTATTTGGTTTTTGTGTCCAAAACAGAAAAAAAAAAGGTTCAATTTTTTAAATTATTTTAAGCTGAATTTTTAAAATAACCAAACTTTAGTAACCAAAACACCAGTTCGAAATTCAGTGCTGACTGAATAATAAACATAGCTAGGTGGGACTTCTGTTTTTCTTTTGGTAATTCAGATTGAGGGATATGTGCACGATGCTTAATTTATTTTGTTACACTCCATTTCTTTTTTATAGTTGAAACTCGATTTGTTTTCCCAGGATGTCAGTGCATCCCTTTCTAAGAAGTACCCTGAACTGTACAAGGAGGGAATAAGAAATGTCTTTTTCAAGTGGAGAGTTGTGATCACATGGGCTTGCTTTTCTGTGTATCAATCGCTTGTTTTCTATCACTTTGTGACCATCTCCAGTGCCAGTGGTAAAAATTCATCAGGCAAGATTTTTGGACTATGGGATATCAGCACGATGGCCTTCACTTGTGTTGTAATCACTGTCAACTTGCGTCTCCTGATGATATGTAATTCAATTACAAGGTGGCATTATATTAGTGTTGGAGGGAGCATTTTGGCATGGTTCATGTTCATTTTCGTATATTCAGTTTTACGGGTGAGTCATTTTCATTGCTTCTCTTTACTTGAATTATATTCTGTCTCTAGAATTATGGAATTATATACATGCTAACCCTCTTCACATTCATCATAGGAAAATGTATTTTTCGTCATATATGTGTTGATGAGTACAATCTATTTCTACCTCACGGTTCTTCTCGTTCCTATTGTTGCGCTTCTTGGCGACTTCATTTACCAAGGGTAAGATTCAGGAGTAGCTTGAAGAGCTTCATAGATTTTTTATGAACCAATTGCATTTTCAAGTAGTTCTTTCTTTGTTGGGCATTTCCCTGTTGTTTCAGCTGTTTGTTGGTTTGTTTGTCTACAGGATTCAAAGATGTTGCTTCCCTTACGATTATCAGATTGTTCAGGAAATTCACAGGCATGAGCCTGATGACAACACTAGGGCAGGATTACTGGAGGTTGCGAGCCAGCTCACACCACTGGAAGAAAGGAGCTATGCCATATCTCAATTACCACGAGAAATATCAAAACACACTGGCTTTGCTTTTGATTCACCTGGATACGAGTCATTTTTTGCCGCACAGCTAGGTGTATATGCTCCGCAGAAGGCGTGGGATGTAGCTCGGAGAGCCAGCATGAAGTCGAAACCGAAGATGCCCAAAAGGAACTAAATGAACAAATATTGTTGTTGTACAAAATTTTATTTTAGGTTCCATCATAGGAGTCAATCTTAGTAAAATCTGTAAATTTAGATCTGTCATTTCTATTTAGAGCCGTGTTATGTTCGCATCATTTTTTTCTGGATCTCCCTTAAATACGTTCCTTGAGTAACTTCATAGGTTTTTTCTGGTCACAACTAATGTACAGCTGATTGGTACAAATTTAACTACAATGACAATTTTGGCCGTGCGAGTTCATTTTGTTTTCTAACTTCACAGAGTTATTCCAGTCGGATAGATTGCTTTCGAGGAATCCCCAACTGAGTATTATCCTATTATTAATTGATTTTTGTTAATCTTGCCTCAAATTTAATTGGTGTTTCAATGCCATATTTTCATGGATCTATTGTTGTGCTCAGTTTGCATGTGAAGTGTTTCCATTTAGATGTTAAAACAAACCCTAATGTATCATGCAAAACAACTCAACTTCCATGTGAGATTATATTGAATTTTCTTCCACTCTAGCTTGTATAAGGGGATGGGTGAAAGTGTGTAAATATTTTAATATGATTTAACACAAATTATCCCAAAATTGGGGTTTTATTTTGATGTACTGGATGAAAGAATTTAGTGAATGCATGTTAATATTTAAGCTGTCATGTCTATAATTAGAGATTGTTCTCTTTACACTACGGTTGATCAAATTTTTATTAAATACAATTTTTTTTT
>Ga0325401_1000986_pt1 | contig 22963 bp, 25 predicted proteins | sample PopdelMetagenome_FD_205666 | JGI IMG/M metagenome (GOLD analysis project Ga0325401, IMG submission 205666) | Populus deltoides microbial communities from Bellville, Georgia, United States - Xylem-PdKOR-R2 | ecosystem: Host-associated > Plants > Phyllosphere > Stem > Wood/Secondary xylem | place... | reverse complement strand
CGCGCCCGCCGCGGCCACCGCCGCCAGCCGTGCCCCCCTGGTGGCCGGCGCCGCCCGCACCGCCGCCCAGAGCAGCACGCACGCGGCCACCACCGCCGACAGCCAAACGGGCGTCAACGCGTCGCAACGCAGCACGCGGTTGGCCCGGCTGGCGAACAGGGCGAAGCCGATCAGCGCGCCCCCGCCCAGCGCCAGCGCATAGGCGTTCACGCGCGGCGCCTCGGCACGGTCCCATACCCAGCGCAGCGCGGTGATCGCGCCCGCCATCGCCGCGAAGGGCAGCAGTTCCAGCCCGATCGTCAGCGAAAAGGCGCTGGCCCCCCCCACCAGCGCGCCGCCGCGTGCGCCCCGCGGATCGCTCAACCCCGCCACCGTCAGCGACAGCATCGCCAGCTGCCAGCCGTGATGGTCGATGCGTTCGGGCATGAACATCAGGGTCAAGGCGGTGGCCCCGGTCATCAGCACCACGCCCAGCGGCCAGGACAGGGGGTGGACCAGCCGCCTGAGCGTGGCCGCCGTCCCCAGCATGGCGATGGCCAGCGGCAGCAACGGCGCGATGCCGCACGCCAGCCGCTCGGCCCAGGACAGGCCGACGAACGGGCGAAATAGCAGGATCAGGCCCGCGATCGGCAGGTCGACCAGCCGGCTCCAATGGATGTCGAAGCCCTTCGGCGGGTTGAGCCGATACTGCCGCAGATCGTACCAGTCCTGGCCCGCCAGCAGCGCGCGCACCTGGGCCAGGCGCATATTGTCGTCCGTGTCGCCCAGCGACAGCCAGCGGACGTTGCCCCAGCGGTCGAACAGGTACCAGGCGCACAGCACGCCCCAGGCGATCAACGTCCACCGCACCCAGTGGCGGTCGACCCCGCGCAACGCCCACTCTTTCTTCACGCCATCGCCCGCATTAGTGCCCGCCCCAACCCCCGCGCCCTATCGCGGGCGGGATCGGAAGGACAGCGGGTTGCGGTCATCGAACATCGTGGGCGGCCTGGACCGGCTGCGGCACAACGAATTGTTCGGACAGCTGGTGCGGTTCGCGATCGTGGGCGGGTTGTGCGCGGCGGTCTATTCGGCGGTGTACCTGCCCATCGCCACCTACGCGCTGCCGCGGCGGCTGGCGGTGCTGGCGGTGCCGCCCGCGTTCCTGGCGGGCGTGACGATCGGCTATTTCCTGCACGGCCGCTGGAGCTTTCGCGGGCACGGCGAGCGTTCGGCGGGCGCCGTCCGGCCGATGAAGTTCGTGGCGGTGCAGGCCGCTGGCATGGTGCTGAACGCGGCCTACGCCTGGATATTGTCGGGCCTGATGGGCCAGCCCGCCTGGGTGCCGCTGATCCCGGCGGTGCTGGTGACGCCGTTGGTCACGTTCGGCATCAACCGCGCCTGGGTATTCGGCTAGGATTATTCAGTCAGGGGGTGACGGGGCGAGCGGCACGGTGTTCGACCACAGCGCGCCCGCGAACACGCTGCCGCCGGTCAGCGAGAAGCACAGCCCGCCCGGCGTGCCCGTCGCCGGCCGGTCGCGCGACCGGCCGTCGACCCGGTTGGTCAGCCGGTCGTCGAACACCGCGCGGTAGCGGCGGCGCGGGTCGCCCGGGCCCGCGGGGCCCAGCGCGGTCACGCGGCCGCGGTCGGCCAGATAGTCGGCGCGCTGCGTCACCACCTCGCGCGCGGCGCCATCGCCGTCGCAGGCGGATAATTGGGCGGCGATCAGCCCCAGATCCTCGTCCGCGCGCGCGCGTTCCAGGTCGTAGGGGGCGGTAAAGGTCACGGCGATGCGGCGCGGCGTCGCGCCCGCGGTCACCGGACCGTCGCCCGGCCCCAACACGCGCGCGGACTCGACGCGCAGGTCGCGGACGTAGCGGAACGGCAACGCCCAGGCCGCCAGCCCGCCCAGCACCGCCAGCGAGGCGACCAGCACCAGCGCTACCCTGCGCCACCCCCCGCGCCGTCCGCCCGCCGCCTCAGCCGACACGGTTGCCCCCCAGCAGCGAAGCGCCGCTGACGCCGTCGCCGACCGCGTTCATCATCGTCCGGAACGCGCCGTGCGTGGCGTTGGCGGTCAGCGAATGGTTGGGGGCGCCCGCCTCGCCGCGGCCGGGCGGCAGCGGGTATTTGCCGCCGATCGCCGCGATGGTGTCGTCGGTGGTGCGATGGCCGGCGTCCGGCTCGGCGCGGACGTTCAACCAGACCTTGGCCTTGGACCGGATCGACACCCAGGACGGGCGGCGGCGCCCGACGGGATCGATGCTGACCAGCACGTCGATCTGGCGCTTCTGCACCGCGCTGAACGCGCAGTCGCCGCCGTAGCTGTGTCCCACCACCGTGACGTGCGCGCCCTGCGGCAACGAGGCGAGCAGCCGACCGACCGCGAACTGCTGCGTCCAGCTATAATAATAGGTGACGCAGTCGGGGTTCAGACGCCGATAGGCGGCTTCGTAATCCTCGACGATGTGCGTGAACCAGTCGTCCCCGCCGCCGCCGATGAAGACCTTGTGAATGGGTGCCGCCATGCCGTCTCCCCTGTTCGCGGGGCGGGATAGCAGGGGCTTGGGGCGGGGGCAAAACACGCCCGTCCCGGGCGCGGAAGGGAGTTTGGCCCGCGATCGGTCAGCCGGGTCTGCCGATGCGCAATATGTGCACCACGCCGTCCGGGCCGCTCCTGACGGGCGCGTCGCCGGCGGGATCGATCAATGCCGTCCCTCGGGCGTCGCAGACGATGGTCGCGGTGTCGGCGGCCTTCGCTACCCGCAGGATCTGCTTGGGCGGCCTGATACCATCCAACCCCGAGGGCACCGAATATTCCCTGAACACCAGCACACCGCGCCTCTCCGCCAGCCGTCCCGCCTCTGTGGGGGTAATGCAATAGTCCGCCCAGCGTATCGCGGCGTCGGCCACCGTCGTCAACGCGAAGGCCGGGCGGGCGGCGTAGCGAAAGGTCACGACGTGCCGGCCGGCGCCGGGCGTCACCCGGACCGTGCGGGACGCGGTCCAGCCGGCCAGGAAACCCTCGGGCGCCTTCGTTACCGCGCCCGACGCGACCAGCCCCTCGAAGGCGCGTCGCCGGACCGGCATCGCAGAAACGGGGGACGGGGAAACGAAGGGCGGCGTTTCGGCGATGGCGAACGGGTCCAGCCCGGCGTCCCGCAGCGCCGCCGTGATGTCCTGGCCCCGGAAACCGGCGAAAACCGTGTTCCGCACCGCCGCGGGGCGGCCGTCCACTTCGACCGCCATTTCGGGGAACTGGCGGTCCGGATAGGGCTCAGCCTCCCCCAGCCATCCGAAGCGGGGAAGATCGAGCCGGATCGTCGCGCCGGACCGCGCCGTTACCCCCAGCGCGACGCTGACCCGGTCGCCGTCGAGCACGATCCTGCTCGACGCCAGCGTCACGCTTCCGCCCGGCTCGGCGCGGAACGGACCGGGCGTCACGCCCGCGCTCTCGTCGTCGGCATGCGCCGGCGCCGCCAGCATCAGCATCGCCGCGAGCGGGCCCTTCCACGATCGGCTATTGGACATAGCGGAACACGCGCGGGGGGCTGTTGCGAAAGTAGCGGCTGGCATTCGGGCCGTAGGCCGGGCCGTCGGGGCGGGTGGCGCTCCACATGTCGTTGACCTGCGTCCATTTGGCCCCGGCCTTGTTGACGCGCGGCGTGGTGGCGTTGGCGGCGTCGGCGGCGAAGCCCGAATAGATCGCCACGTGCCCGGACCAGTAGAGGACGTCCCCCTCCTGCCGCGCCTCGCGGGCGCCGACCTCGCGAAAGCGGCCGGTGCGCGACACATAGTCGAGGAAGGTGCCGGTGGCCTGATAGTCGTAGGGGAGGCCCGCGGCCTGAAAGATCAGCCAGGTGCTGCCGCTGCAGTCCCCGCCGCTTCCCCGTTGCGAGGCGGCGCCGATCAGCTTGTACGGCGTGCCTTTCCAGGCGGCGGCGGCGGCCACGACCGCGCGTCCCTGTTCCGGCGTGATGTCACCCATCCTGCACCTCCGTCGGCCGTTCGACCCGGCGGCGGCGGGATTAGCAGCCATGCCGCCGAACGGGCAAGGGTCATGACCTTCTCAGCCCTCCGGCTGCAGGCTTCGGACGACCTTGAGCGCGGCCGCCCGAAAGCGCGCGCGGCCCGCGTCGCGCGGCCAATGTGTCAGTTGCACCAACGCGGCCCGGTCGCCGATCACGCAGTAGAAAGCGGCATTGACCTGTTCGACGCCGGGGCCGACTTCGGTGGCGGTGTCGACCTCCTCGACCTCGCGACAGGTGCCGCCGCCCGCCGGGAAGCGCAGCGTCCGGCGGGCGATCACCCGGTCGTCGCCCTGTTCCGCCCGGATCGCCGCCCGCAGATCGCCGCCGCGCCGCCAGCCGGCGACGGGTGCCACCAGGATCATGGCCTGGCCGCGGGCGATGACCACGCCCTGCTCGCCGGGGCCGGGGCTGAGGAACAGCAGGCGACCGTCCTGTTCGCCGATCCGGCGCCAGCCGGCCGGAGCCGCGACCGCCAGGCCGGCGGCGCGGGCGATGACGGGTGCCCCGTGCGCCTCGTGCGCCCGTAGGGGGGGCGTGCCGCCCACCAGCGCCAGCGCGAGTGGCAAAGCCGCGACGCGATACACGCGCGTCACTGGCCCGCGTCTCCGACGTCGGGAAAGCCCAGCGCGGTCGCGTCCGCGCCCTGTTCCCGCATGAAGGTAGCGAGGTTTCGCAGACCGTCGTCGCAGGGGCCGTGACAAAAGACGGCGTAGAACACGGTGATGTTGGACAGGTCGTAGACGCTACGCGGTTTCGTCAACCCCTTGGCGACGGAGGTCATCCCCGTCAGCCAGGACGTGAAAGGCGACTTGCCGCCATTGTATCGCCAGTTCCAGGCGTTGTTGGCCCCCGACGTGATCTTGGTGCCGAACCCCGTTTCCGCGCCCGCGATCGCCACCAGGAAGCGCGGGTCGACGTCGTATTGCCGCCCGACGGTAAGGAAATTCTCGCCTTCCGCCTTCATCGGCGAACGCTTCGTAGTCAGGTAGGTATCGATCGTGGCCCCCGTCAGTCCGGGCGCGCGTCCGTGTCGCTTCGGCATTCATCAGCTCCCCGATATGGGATGACGTGCGGTGACGGTAACGCCCGGCGGCTGTCATGTGCCGCCGCGGGGACGAAAATATGAGGCGGGGCGGGGCGGATCGACCCCGCACCCCGCCCGCGACGTGGGCTTACTCCGCCGCCACCCCGGCGGCCCCGAACATGTCCACGCCAGCGTCGCCCGCGTCCTCGTTGGCGGCGCGGCCGACCTTGGCCTTCTGACGCTTGTCGAAGCTGTCCCAGACGTCGTTCCACTGGCCGCGCGTCGCCGCCTTGGAATATTCGGTGGCGCGCGTCTCGAAGAAATTGGCGTGCTCGACGCCGTTCAGGAGCGGCGTCAGCCAGGGGATGGGATGTTCGTCGATCAGGTAGATCGGCTTCATGCCCAGCTGGCCCATGCGCCAGTCGGCGATGTAGCGGATGTACTTCTTGATGTCCTTGGGCGTCATCCCCTCGACTGGGCCCAGCTCGAAGGCCAGGTCGATGAAGTTGTCTTCCAGCCGGATCGTCGTCTGGCACAGGTCGGCGATGTCGTCACGGACCGATTTGGTCAGGCACTGCCGCTCCTTGACGAAGGTGTGGAACAGCTTGATGATCCCCTCGCAGTGCAGGCTCTCGTCGCGCACCGACCAGCTGACGATCTGACCCATGCCCTTCATCTTGTTGAAGCGCGGGAAATTCATCAGCATCGCGAAGCTGGCGAACAGCTGCACCCCCTCGGTGAAGCCGCCGAACATCGCCAGCGTGCGGGCGATATCCTCGTCCGTATCGACGCCGAACTTCTGCAGATAGTCGTGCTTGTCCTTCAGCTCGGCATATTCCAGGAACGCGCCGTATTCGCTCTCGGGCATGCCGATCGTGTCGAGCAGGTGGCTATAGGCGGCGATGTGCACCGTCTCCATGTTGCTGAACGCGGTCAGCATCATCTTGATCTCGGTGGGCTTGAACACGCGGCCGTATTTCTCGTGGTAGCAGTCCTGCACCTCGACGTCGGCTTGGGTGAAGAAGCGGAAGATCTGCGTCAGCAGGTTGCGCTCGTGGTCGGACAGCTTCTGCGCCCAGTCGCGGCAATCCTCGCCCAGCGGCACCTCCTCGGGGAGCCAGTGGAGCTGTTGCTGGCGCTTCCAGAAGTCGAAGGCCCAGGGATATTCGAACGGCTTGTACTGCTTGGAGGCCTGGGTGAGGGACATGGGGGCTTCTCCTTGGGATCAGTTTGATAGCCGCACAGGGCGGCCGGCGGTCAGGCGCTTCGCGACGGCCACCATGGGCTGCTCGAAGCGGAAGGTGGACAGGTGCGCCAGGCCGAAGGTCAGCCCGATCAGCACGGGGCGCTTGGCATAGCGGACGAGCGTGGTGCCCTGACCGAGCCAGGTGTTCATCAGCACGCCGTGGATCACGTATAGCGCATAGGAGACGGCGGCGACATAGCCCGCCACGCGGTTCTCGAACAGCCGGCGCAGCAGGACGGGCGCGGTGAACAGGCTGGCCCCCACGGTCAACGCCGCCAGATAGGGGCGCGCGTAGGTGAGTGGACCGGCGGCGGGGTGCGCGGACAGCAGCAGCAGGGGCAGCAGCGCATAGGGGTGGAGGCGCGAAAGCCACCGTCGCGGCGCCTCGCCGTACTTGCCGGCATAGGTCAGCGCCAGGATGCCGCCCGCCAGGATCTCGTCGACGCGGAACCAGGTGACGATATCGACGGGACGACCATATACGATCCGCGCGATCGTCACGGCAGCCGCGGCCAGCGGCACCGCCACTGTCAGCGAGCGCGGACCCAGCAGAGCCGCGGTCAGGCCAGCGACCACATAGAACTGCATCTCGACGCACAGGCTCCACAGATGCTCGCCGCCGACGACGAGGTGCTGCGGGGGAAGATTGGCGACGAAAAGCAGGTTGGCGGCCCAAGTTGACGGAGGGGCGCCCTGCCATAACAAGATCGCCAGCATCGCCACCCAGGCGAGCGGCACGATGCGGAAGAAGCGTCGGATCAGGAACACACGCAGGTCCGCGTTCTCCGACAGGAAGCGGACGATCAGGAAGCCAGACAGGGTGAAGAATATCGCCATGCCGGTTGTGGTGGCGGTAGGATTTAAGGCTACCCTTTTTGGGCCAAGCGGTAGCAGGTGGCCGGCTAGCACTAAAAGAATGCTGACCGCGCGCCAGCCGTCCAGCATCGCGAAGCGGTGCGCAGCCGGCTGAGCCGCCGCCGTAACCATTGATGCCTGCATGAAAATCCTTCGGCGGGTTACTACGGCTTTGCACGATCTACGCCAGTGGCTGACTTCTGCCAATCAGGGCAGGGTGGGTGACGTAGGGTGTAAAGGGGGCTGACGGGGGAGGGGTGATGCGGCCGGGCCGGGCCGCTCCACTCAGAACCAATCCTCGCCGGATTTCTCTGGGAATACGCGCCTGGCTATGAATATTCCAAATATTGGAACGTCAGGGAAACGGTCCGTCAATATAGACTGAACCGCCTTGAAATGCGTTCCTGCGGTTAACACGTCGTCAAATACGCCTATCGAGACCGGAGTCGGGACGCAGAGGTTTTTGTCTATTTCATAATTATCGAGCAAGTCAGCGATACTTGGCCTTGGCTTCCCAGCCAACTCGTGGGCAGCAGTTGTGGAAGTCTTTTGCCTGACTAGGCAGCGTACATCCAAGCCTGGCTTAATCGCCTTGCATATTCTTTCCATTCTCGGATCGTAGTGCTCATGGCCAACCGCCTTTGAAGGCGGTATCGGAACAAGGGTAGCGTTGGTCAGCCAATCGTCAGCTAAGGTAGTACGAAAATACCGCCCCACCTTCCCAATTTCCTGATCCTTGTAATACTTACCCTTCTGTCCAGGCTTCCTTTTAAGCGTACTTATCAGGCCGTTAGTAGCGCTGAAATTCCACTTCTGGCCTGATGTGTATTCGAAAAGAAAGAGGCATTTATCGCCCTCGGTTAACCGTGCGTGATCGGCGCGGTTTCCATCATCAATCTCGGTAAGGCGCAACTCTTCAGGCAAGGGCCGCCCATATGTCCTCGGGCTCGCGCACGCGAATGGCCCCAAGTGCCTCGAAGCGAGCGGGCCACGTGATGTCTGTTCTAGCGAAGCACGAGTCTAAGATGAACAGCTTGCGACCTTGATGGAGCGCAGCGCGGGCTTGCGTGAGGGTGCCTGACGTCTCGCCCGCCTCAACTATGATCGTCCCCTCGGTGAGAGCGCTCATTGTTACGTTCCGCTCAGGGAAAAACAGCCTATTTTGTGGGACGCCCTGGCGTTGATACCGAAGGATAGGCACCTGCGACACCAACAGATGTTCAGTGGCAATGAACCGCTGCAGCTCCTTGTGCGGCTTCGGGTAGAACGCACCTATCGGCGTGCCGATCACCGCAATGGTGCGGCCACCCCGCTCGATGGCTGCCGTATGAGCTGAAACATCGATGCCTTCTGCTAGTCCCGATACAACCGTGAACTTGCGGTCGACGAGCTCCCGCGCCAAGCGGGCGGCGCGACGCCGGCCGTCCTCACTGGCCTTCCTGCTACCAACGATCGCTATGGCAGGCGCCTCGGTGAATTCCCAGGATCCCTGATAGTAGAGCATCTCTACAGGGTGACGGGCATCGCGTAGCTTCCGCGGATAGTCGCCAGCGTGGTTAATGCGAACGCCGAACTGGCGGACGCCAACCTTTTCCAAGTACTCAAGCACCTCAGCGGCGGCATTCGCAGCGGCTTCATGCGAGACGAAGTCCGACGGTAGCGCCGCAACGTCACGGGCAAACCGATCGGCAAGGGTTTTGAAAGTGGCGCCCTGTTCAAGCCACAGCGCCTCGTACGCGCCGAGCTCACGCAGCGGTGAGATTGGTGCTACCGCAGGGCCGCTGCCGGCAGGCGAGAGCTTGCCCATCATGTTCATGGCGTGAGCCTGACGTGCGATCCTGGCTTCATGCACCTGCCCCTAACCGCACTTCCTCACCAAAGGTTGCCCGGTGCTCTCGTGCTTCGCAAGGCGCGAATTGACCCTTGCCCATTCCATCATCCACGGCGCTATACCCCGATCTGTCCACACATCAATTCGGTCAGCTGCCACCCCATAGGATCGCGGCGATACAGCCGCTTAGCGGCGCCCTCAGTACGGCAGGTCCGCCTCGGTGACCGGCAGCGGCAGCGGCAGCGCCGCCTGCCGCCCCGCCGCCCGCACCCCGGCGTGCGCTGGCGTGGCGATCACCTCCAGGTGTCGCATCTCGCAGACGATCCGGTCGGCGATCATCGCCTCGGCATGTCGCTGTGCCCCGGCATCGTCCGATGCCAGCGCCTGGCGCAGCGAGGGCGGCACCTTGAGCATGGCGTAGGACAGCATGTCCGCTAGCTCGTCGCGCTCTACGGGGCGGGTCATTCCCAGCGCCACGCGTCGATCGCGCTCTCCAGCGCTTCGTGCGTCTCCTGGTCGGCCATCGCCTTGTTGAGGTGGCGCGACACGTCCTCGGGGCTGCCGTCGCGCGGGTAGCCGCGGTCTTGGGCCACCTGTTCGGCGAGGTGCCGGACGTCGGCCGCGACGGTGATCGCCGATCTCTGGTTGAGCAGCCATCGCCCGAAAGCTGGCTTTGGCGGGGCGGCCTGGGCGGCGTCGACGTGGATCACGGGCGATCTCCCTCAATGAGTCGGATGGATTGTACCGCGAGCGCAACGCTCTTTGTACCCTTTTTGTTCTCAGTCACTGCGCTATGTTGGCTCGATGGGCGCGAACACCCGCATGGATACGCTGTGGCACTTGGCGCGCCGCGGGGCGTCGCTGGAGGTGCGATGCCCTGGATGCCGGCACACGACCTTCCTGGATGCTGGCAGCCTCGCGGTGCGGATGGTCCAACTGCGGCACAGCGAGGACCTGTCTCTAGTCGGGCTACGGCTGCGCTGTTCCGTCTGCGGCCAGCGCGGTGCCCAGGTCAGGGCCGGGTGGCGGCCGGGGGCCAAGGTGGCCTTAGCGAAGTACGACCCGAGCAAGGGCCGGTAGCCAGACCGGCATCGTCACCAGCACGGCCAGCGTGAGGTAGGGCCATTCCACTCGGTGGCGGGGCGGCTCGAAGACGCGGCCCCCTTGGCGGATGGTCCGCAAATGGTCCGCAGCGTCTTGCTTTGTACGCGTATGTTTCGGCTTCGTTCTAGCCATAGAAAAACAGTTCAAGGACTAAAATAGCGGGTGCCGCTCGTTTACACCGAGTAGGTCGGCGGTTCGAACCCGTCAGCGCCCACCACCCTATACCGCGCCCCGGCCTGTTCCGCCCCGACGTGCGGCCGGCTCAGCGTCCGCCGGACCGCGTCGTGCCAGCCCGCGGCCAGCGGGTCGCGCACGGATACCGGCATGGAGGGCTCGAAGCGCCGGTCGCTTGACCACAGGCCGGTCAGCTGTTCAGGGCCCGACCAGATGCCCGTCGCCAGCCCGGCGTGAAAGGCCGCGCCCCGCGCCGTCGTTTCGAGGTCCGCGGGGCGTTCCACGGCGGCACCGGTCATGTCGGCCAGGAAACCGCACAACCAGTCGTTGGCGGCCATGCCGCCGTCGATCCGCAGGGGGGTAGCCCGTTCCCCGTGCGCGGCCTGAGCGCCCGTGTCGGCCGCCATCGCGTCCGCCAAATCCATCGTCTGGAACGCCACCGCCTCCAGCGCCGCACGCGCCAGATGGGCGGCGCCCGCGCCCAGCGTCAGCCCGTAGATGGCCCCGCGTGCGTCGGCGTCCCAGTGCGGGGCGCCCAGGCCGACAAAGGCCGGCACCATATAGACGCCGTGATTGTCGGGCACCCGCGTCGCCAGATCGTCGGTCTGTGCGGCATGGGTGATGACGCCCAGACCGTCGCGCAGCCATTTCACCGCGGCGCCGGCGGCGAAGATCGATCCTTCCAGCGCGAAGGTCGTCCGCCCGCCCAGCCGATAGGCGGGCGTGGTGAGCAGGCGGTGGCGCGACGCGATCGCTCGGTCGCCGGTGTTGCGCAGCACGAAGCAACCGGTGCCGTAGGTCGCCTTGGTACTGCCCGGCTCGAAGCACGCCTGGCCGAACAGCGCCGCCTGCTGGTCGCCCGCCATGCCGGCGATCGGCACCGCCGCCCCCAGCAGATCGGGTGCCGTGGTGCCGTAGATGTGGGCGTTGTCGTGCACCGCGGGCAGTATCGCCTCCGGCACTCCCAACAGTCGGCACAGTTCCGGGTGCCAGCACTGGCGATGAATGTCGTAGAGCATGGTGCGCGACGCGTTGGTGGCGTCCGTCGCGTGCACCCGGCCGCCGGTCAGCCGCCACAGCAGAAAGCTGTCGATCGTCCCGAACGCCAGTTCGCCCCGTTCGGCGCGCGCGCGGGCACCGGAAATATTGTCCAGAATCCAGGCGATCTTGGTGGCGGAGAAATACGGGTCGATCAGCAGGCCGGTGGCCCGGCGCACCAGTTCCTCCGCGCCGTCGGCAACGAGGTCGCGGCAGCGGGGGGCACCGCGTCGGTCCTGCCAGACGATGGCGGGGTGGACGGCCTCGCCCGTCGCGCGATCCCACACCACCGCTGTCTCGCGCTGATTGGCGATACCGATCGCCGTCAACGCGCCTGCCCCCACGCCGCTCTTGGCCAGCGCGTCGCGCGCGGTGGCCAGCACGTCACGCCATATCCGTTCTGGATCGTGTTCGACCTGCCCGGGGCGGGGATAACGCTGCGCCAGCTCGACCTGGGCCACGGCGACGCGACGCGCCCGGTCGTCGAAGACGATGCTGCGCGTCGAGGTGGTGCCCTGGTCCACCACCAATATGTGCGTCCCGGCCATGTTGCCCTTCGATCTGCCGCTACACCGTCGTTAGAATACGGTGTTCATGCCCACCTTGAAATTGTCGAGCGGCGGCGGGGAGGCGTCTTGGCCGATGCGAAAGGCCGCGTTGTTACCGCGGCGAAATACGCCGTCGGTGTTGGTCCGAAGCCAAGCCGTGAAGGCTGGGCCACGTTCCCAGACGGCATAATCGGCGGGTTGTACGATGATCCACCGTTCGCCGTTGGTGCGCGTCCGGTTTCCAGCATCGATCGTGCGACTGCTGAGATAGGTGAGGGGGTAGCCGGCCTGAACCGGACCGGCGACGACGAACTGCGCGTCGCCAGGGCGCGATGCCATGAACGCGGCCAGAGCGCGCTGATCCTTTGAGGCCTGAAAGCGCGGATGGGGATAGATCGCTCCCCGCCCTGCCAAGCCGGCGGCTTGTGTGACGATGGAAAAACTCTCCCCTCCGGCAACCAAAAATCCGCCTGTCAGGAATGCATAGCCCCACATCAGGACGATCAGCACGTGGGGTATTAGTGCGGCCAGCCTGCCCCCTATCCTAGTCCAAACGTCTAATCCGATCAGGACGGCCGCCAGCCACAAGCAGGCCAAGCCCGGCCAAAGGTAGCGAAGATGATCGTTCGGGCTGACCATCACCCAAGCCAGCCAGATGGCGACGCCACCCCAGAAAAGGCTTCCAACCTGGTCGTCCGAACCCCAGCTGGTCGGGGCGTCGACACGTCGCGATAGCCCTATTGCCCAACAGCCGGCGACGGCCACGATCAGCGCGAAGGGTAGAAACTCGTTGCCCGCCATCAGCGACTGCAGCATTTCCGCCGGCCGCTTGACACTATGGCCAATCCCCGTCGCCGCGGCCATGGCATCGCCTTGTTCCGAAACGGAGGGGATCGGGGCGGCGGCCACGTAGGCGGCGTTGGCCAGAACCGTCATCAAGGCTGCCAGTCCGACTGCTATGCCGGCCTGCGTCAAACGGCTGCGGCGATCGCTGGGGGATATCAGGGCGCAGGCTAGCAGACCAGCGAGCACCGGTAGGCAACCGATACGCGTGGCACAGGCTAGACCCAGCAATAGTCCGCCGCCGATCGCGTTCCTGTACGATCCGGCGGGTCCTCGCATACATATCATCAGGCCCGGCAGCAGCGCGGCCGTCGCTAAGATTTCGCCCATCGCCATTCCTGCTTGCAAGACGAAGCCTGGTACGGCGCAGAATAGGACGGTGCCGGCCGCGGCCCGTGCGGCGGGATGACCCCGGCGGCGTAAGATGCGATAGACGACGAATAGAAGCAGCGCCGACGCGATAACCGAGATGAGCCGCAGGACAAATATGTCCGTCGTCCCCTGCATGGCGAGGGCGTACAACAGCAGATAAAGTCCCCCCGTGGTCAGCACGGGATGCGCCAGCGCCGTTGTCGGTGGAAGTGGGATGCCAGCGACGTTGGCGGTGCTGAGAAGGATCCAAGCCTCGTCCATCTCTAGCGTGAGATACCACGCGGCAGCCACGAATAGAGCCAGCATCGCGATGATGAGTACGGCATAGAGTGTCAGTAGCAATCTGCTCACGTGCCCTCGCGCGAAAGCGTCGAAGGGCACCCGCCCACTCGGCAAGCTCATGCCGGAAACGTCAATTCGCGACCCAACCTGCATATGCCCACCCCCGCCTATTTGGTACCGTTAACCAGGCGACAAGGTAGCCATGATACGCGATATGGTCGCCAAACCCCTGCCCGATCTTGCGGAAGACTTCTATCAAGCGCAAGGTATTGCGACCCCCGCGATCAGAAGCTTTCCTCTGCGTACACGCGGCCGAGGTCGCCTGCCCATTCGCCCTCGAACCGCGCCAGCAACCGGTCGGCCGGAGAAAGGCCGCTGTCCGCGCGTTCGCGTAAGGGGTCTAGATACTTCTCCTCAGCCAGGCCCCGCGCCTTCAGGCCCGCCTCCGCCACGTCGAGCACGCGGGTCGCTAGGTCGGCCAACCGTCCGCCGCCGGGGAGGGGGGCGGCAAGCGCCTGGGCCGGAACCGCATCGCGCAATGTCTGGCGCTCGTCGATCGTCCAATGCTTTACCAGGTCCCAGGCGGCGCCCAGCGCGTCGGCGTCGTAGAGCAGTCCCACCCAGAAGGCCGGCAGCGCCACGATCTGGTCGGGCAGGCCGCTGTCGGCGCCGCGCATTTCCAGAAAGGTCTTGAGCCGCACCTCGGGAAAGGCGGTGGACAGGTGATCGGCCCAGTCGTCCATCGTCGGTCGCTCGCCCGGCAGCACCGACAGCTGCCCCCGCAGGAAGTCGCGGAACGACAGGCCGGCGGCGTCGACGTACCCGCCGTCGCGATAGGCGAAGTACATGGGCACATCGAGCGCGTAGTCGGCGTAGCGTTCGTAACCGAACCCCTCCTCGAACACGAAGGGCAGCATCCCCGTGCGGTGCGGGTCGGTGTCCGACCAGATATGGCTGCGATAGGATTTATAGCCGCTCGGCCGCCCTTCGAGAAACGGCGAGTTGGCGAACAGCGCGGTCGCCAGCGGTTGCAGCGCCAGGCTGGTGCGGAACTTGGCCACCATGTCCGCCTCGGACGCATAGTCCAGGTTCACCTGCACGGTGCAGGTGCGCAGCATCATGTCGAGGCCCATCGACCCCACGCGCGGCATATGATCCAGCATGATGCGATACCGGCCCTTGGGCATCCGCGGCAGGTCGGCGCGCGCCTTGTCGGGCCACATGCCCAGCCCCAGGAACCCCAGGCCCAGCCGTTCGCCCACCGCCAGCACCTGTTCGACGTGGCGGCGCGTCTCTGCATCCGTCTCGTGCAGGGTCGCGCGGGGGGCGCCCGACAGTTCGAACTGCCCGGCGGGCTCCAGGCTGACGCTGCCGTCCGGGCCCGACAGGCCGATCAGCCGTCCGCCCTCCTCGATCGGCCGCCAACCGAACTCGGTCAGGCCCTGTAACAGGTCGCGGATGCCGTTCGGCTCGTCCCAGCCGGGCGCGCGCCGATCCGAGCGGCGATAGACCAGCTTTTCGTGTTCGGTGCCCAGCCGCCAGGCATCACGCGGCTTTTCGCCGCGGGCGAAACTGTCGATTAGCTGAGCGCGCGTCTCGATCACGGGCGCGTCGGCGACCGCGGCGGTCTTGGTAGTCATGGAGCCGCCCCTAACCGTGCCCGCGGGCGCGCGCCATAGCGGAGGTGAGGGGGCTTATCCCCCGTTATTCCAATCGCCCGCCGCCGCCATCCACAGCGCCACCGCCGCCGCCGCCGCCGTGTCGGCGCGAAGGATGCGCGGGCCCAGCGTCACGGCCACCGCCGCCGGGTGGCCGCGCAACGCGTCGCGTTCCGCGTCGTCGAACCCACCCTCCGGCCCGGTCAGCACCGCCGCCGGCCCCGGCCGGTCGCGCATCGCCTCGAACGCGGGCGTGCCGCCCTGCTCGTCGGCGAAGAAGATGGTGCGCCCGTCCGGCCAGTCGCGCAGCATCGCGTCCAGCTTCACCGGCTCGGCCACCTGGGGGATCGCGGTGCGGCCGCATTGCTCCGCCGCCTCGATCATGTGCGCGCGAAGGCGGTCGACGTTGGGGCGGTCCACCACCGTGCGGCGCGTCAGCACGGGCAGCAGCCGGTCGACCCCCAGCTCGCACGCCTTTTCCGCCAGCCAGTCGACGCGCCCCTTTTTGATCGGAGCGGCGCACAGCCAGAGGTCGGGCACGGGCTCGCGCCCGGCCAGCCGCTCTTCCACGGCCAGCACCAGGTCGCGCTTGCCCGCGCTCGCCACCGTCGCCAGCCAGTCGCCGGTGCGGTCGTCGAACAGCCGCACCGGATCGCCCGCGCGCAGCCGCATCACGCCGAGCAGGTAATGCGCCTGCGGTCCGTCCAGCCGTCGCGGTCCGGACGCCAGCGGTTCGTCGACGAACAGCCGCGGCGTCGAGCGCGGCGGCCAGGCGGGAGTGGCGACCAGGTCAGCGCTCGGACAGATAGTAGCGGTCGAGCGCGTTGAGATCGTCGTCCAGCTCATACACGATCGGCTGGCCGGTCGGGATCTCCAGGCCCGTGATCTCGTCGTCGGGGATCGCCGACAGATGCTTCACCAGCGCGCGCAGCGAATTGCCGTGCGCCGATATCAGCACGCGCTGCCCGTCCTTGAGCAGCGGCGCGATCCGCCCGTCCCAATAGGGCAGGACCCGCGCGATCGTGTCCTTCAGGCTTTCGGCCTGCGGCACCGCGATGCCGGCGTAGCGGCGGTCGCCCGACAGGTCGTATTCGCCGCCCGGCTCGGCCGCGGGCGGCGGCACGTCGAAGCTGCGGCGCCAGACATGCACCTGTTCGTCGCCGTGGCGCGCCGCCGTCTCCGCCTTGTTGAGGCCGGTCAGTCCGCCGTAATGGCGTTCGTTCAGCCGCCAGTCCTTTTCCACGGGCAGCCACAGCCGCCCCATTGCCTCCAGCGCCAGGTTCAGCGTCTGGATCGCGCGCGTCTGAAGGCTGGTGAACGTCCGGTCGAAATCGAGCCCGCGCGCCGCCATCAGCTCGCCCGCCGCGCGCGCCTCGGCCGCGCCCTTGTCGGTGACGGGCACGTCCCACCAGCCAGTGAAGCGGTTCTCCAGATTCCAGGCCGACTGGCCGTGGCGGATCAGCACGAGTTGGGGCATGGGGTCGTCCGTCAGTGGCGGGTGGCGGTCCTGATAGCGGTTGGCAGCGCCCGTGCAACGAGGAGGTTCCGATGACGGTTCACAGCGAGCAACTGGTCTATCAAGGTCCCGGCGGCCCGTTCGAGGGCGTGGCGGCCTGGGACGACGCGACGGACGCCGCGCGCCCCGCGGTGCTGATGGTCCCCAACTTCCTGGGGCAGAAGCCGTCGGACACGCGGATCGTCGAGCGGCTGGCGCGGCTGGGCTATGCGGGCCTCGTCGCCGACGTGTTCGGCCAAGGCAAGCGCACGACCTGGGAATCACCCGACCCGGCCATCTACATGAACGAGTTGAACGCCGACCGGCCGTTGCTGCTGGAGCGGCTCAAGGCGTCGCTGGCGGCGCTGGCGGCGCTGCCCCAGGCGGACGCGTCGCGGATGATTGTGATCGGCTATTGCTTCGGCGGTAAGGCGGCGCTCGACCTAGCGCGCGGCGGGGGCGACGTGCTGGCGGCGGTCAGCTTCCACGGGCTGTACGATCGCCCGCCCTTTGAGACGCAGTCGCCGATGAAGGCCAAGGTGCTGGTCTGCCACGGCTGGGACGACAGGCTGTCCCCGCCCGAGACGCTGGTCGGCCTGGGGCGCGAACTGACAGAGGTGAAGGCGGACTGGCAACTGCTGGCGTTCGGCGACGCCGGCCACGCCTTCACCGACCGCGCGGCCAAGAAGGGCGAGGGCTTCGGTTACGACGAGGCGGCGGATCGGCGCAGCTGGGCGGCCCTGCGCCGGTTGTTGCGCGAGCTGTTCGGCGACCTGAACGAGCACGCGGACGACTAAGTCCCTCAAAGCTCCATCGTCAGGAAGCGGTTGTGCGGGGAGGCAGGATAGCCGCCGAACACGGGTCCGTCGCGAAAGCCAGCGGCCTCGTACATCGCATTGGCGGGGGCGAACATCGGCGCGGTCCCCGTTTCCAGGCTGACGCGCCGGTCGCCGCGGGCGCGGGCCACCGCCAGCAGATGGTCCAGCAACAGCCGCCCGACGCCCCGGCGCAGGGCGGCGGGCGCGGTGCGCATCGACTTCACCTCCGCGTGGCCCGGTTCGAGCGCCTTGATAGCCGCTACCCCGATCAGCCTGTCATCCTCCCAGGCGGAGAAGAAGCGGATCGACGGGTGTCCCAGTTCGCCCAGGTCGAGCGCGTGCGCGTTCTCGATCGGCGTGGCGCCCCGCATCTCGGTCAGATGCATCATCAGCAGGTCGCGGACGGCGGGGTGGTCCAGCCCGCCCTTGCGCACCTGGATCACAGTTCGTCGATCATGTCCGTCAGCACCTCGACGCACGACCGCGCCAGCGCCTTGGACCGGTCGGGGGACCATCCGAACTCGGCGTTCGGGTTCGGATCATGGTCCTTGAACGGCATTTCCAACGTCATCGATACCGCGCCGAACCGCTGGGCCAGCTGGTTGGTCGACATGGACAGGTTGGCAGTGCCGGGCTTGGCGCGCTCGTAGCCGCGCTCCGTCTGGAAATCGGGCGTGTGCGCCGCCAGTCGCCGGCCGAATTCATAGAATTTCGCGCCGTGATCGTCCGTCCAGGACGGTATGCCTTCGTAGCCGGCCAGGAAATTGGCTGGGATCGCCTCGTCGCCGTGGACGTCCATCGCGAAGCGCACGCCGGTGCGGTCCATCTCGTTCAGGACGCACAGAACTTCCGGACTGCGGTCGGGCGAGGGCTCATGCCATTCGCGGTTCAGGTTCACGCCCGCGGCGTTGGTGCGCAAGTGGCCGCGAAAGCTGCCGTCCGGGTTCATGTTGGGCACCGCGTGAACGGTGGCCCGTCGCAACAGCGCCGCCGCCCCGGCGTCTGTCAGCGTTTCCAGCAACCCTTCCATGAACCATTCGCACATCGATTCGCCCGGATGCTGGCGCGCGTAGAACCACACGGGCAGGGGGCCGTCGCCCACTGTCAGGCAATCGATCGCGCGCCCATCAAGGCTCCTGCCCAGTTCGCGGTGCGTCACGCCGGGCCGCAGCGCGATCCGCGCCACCATCGCGTCGTGCCGTTCCATCGTGTAGGGGGCGAAATAGGCGAACCACACCAAGTCGCCGTCGCTACGGAACCGCCATTCGAGTACGCCGTCCGCGTAGCGGGTATCGGTCTGCCACCACGTCTCATGATCCGTGCTGGCGCGAACGCGGTAGCCGGGCCAGCCGAACGGATAAGCGGAGCCGCCGGCGTTGAGGATGCGGAACGTCAAGTCGCGCCCGCGCGCGCCCGCGACCCGGAAGAAGAACCATTGATAGAAGTCCGACCCGGCGTCGCGCACGATCTCCAGATCCAGCCGGTCGCCGTCCACGTCGACCAGCCGAATGTTGCCGCCATCAAAGGCGGCGTTCACCGATAAGCTCACGCGATCCTGCCCTACCTGATCTCGACGGTACGGCCGGATTCGCCTGGAAAGCCGGAGAACAGCGCCGCCGCCAGCCGCTGCGCCAGCGCCGGGGTGTCCGCCTCGGGCCGCTTGCCGTCGGCGGCGGCGCGGGCCTGGCCTTCCCAGATCGGCGACTGGTCGACGCGGCGCTTGATCGTCACCATCAGTTCCGACGTCACGATCTCTCGGCCCCGCCCGCCACCGACGGGGATGCCCACGCCGCCGCCCAGCCCGACACCGCCCCCGCGCCCGCCGGAGAAGCCGCCGCCGCCCAACCCGATCGAGAAGTTGGAGCGCGGCGGCCCGTACTGCACGCCGCGGCGATAGGCGACCGACGCGATGAATTCCGGCTGCGTGTCCGCCGCGACCGGCGGGTAGCCGTTGCGCGCCAACTCCGCCCCAACGGCGTCGGCATAGGCGCGATATTCTAGTCCGGGGTCGGCGCGCGGCGGCACGCCGGGCTCGACGGCCGGCAGTACCGCCACCGTGCCGCGGGCGGGGCTGCCCAGGTGATAGCGGATCGCCTCGGCCGGGGGGATGCCGCCCGCAGTGGAGCAGGCGGCCAGACCCGCCGCGGCGGCGGCGAGCAGGGGAATAGACCGAGGGTTCATTCGGGCGGGCTCCGTCCTTGGGATCGTTACGTGGATGCAACGCGCCAGCCCAGCAGCGGGTCCGACGAGCCGTAGCGAAGGGGCGACGGGTTGACGGAACCGCGTCCGGCCGGTACGCGCCCTCGCCTTTCCAGACCCTCCAGAACAGAGCCGGCGCCGCCATGAAGATCCGCAATTCCCTGAAGTCGCTCAAGGATCGTCACCGGGACAACCGCGTGATCCGTCGTCGCGGCCGCACCTACGTCATCAACAAGACCAACCGTCGCTTCAAGGCACGCCAGGGCTGATCCGGCTGGTCCGCTGGCCGGGCCATAGATTGTCGGAACCCCCGCCCGCCATCGCGGGCGGGGGTTTTCGTACGTCCCGCGTCGGAACGGGCCCGGGGAACGCGCCGTGACATGCCTCGGCGTTCCGACCTGCTCCCCCACGACGAACTTGCCATAGATGCTTCCAGCGGTGCGAAAGATTGCGACGACGGCTGCAATGCCGATCTAGAAATGTTACGAAATAGAAGCCGGGTCTATTTGATCCGCAACTGTCCCTTTTCGAGAAATCCGTCGGTCCGGTGCGTCCGAACGTTGCCCCTGATCGTAGCTGCGATTGGCGGGGGCCAAGGTTCTGCAAGGGAGAATGGATTTGAAGCACTTCGCAATCGCGACCGCCGTCGCGGCGTCGACCATGGCGGCATCGCCCGCCGCCGCGGCCACCGTGTTCGGTGTCGACGGCCTCAACAATCTGGTCAGCTTCGACAGCGCGGCGCCGGCGACCTACGCGTCGCGCATCGCCATCACCGGGCTGGGCGACACCGTCCAAGGCCTCGACTTCCGTCCCGGCACCGGACAACTCTACGCGCTGGGCGCGGACCGGGTCATCTACACGATCAACACGGGCACCGGCGTCGCCACCGCGCTGGGCGGCCCGCTCGCCATCGAGGGGACGCTGTTCGGCTTCGATTTCAATCCCGTGGCCGACGCGATCCGCATCGTCAGCAACACCAACCAGAATTACCGCGCCAGCCCGGTCACCGGCGCGCTACTCGGCACCGATACGCCCGTCTTCTATCCCGGCGGCGCGACAGACCCCGACGTGACGGCCAACGCCTATCTCTCGGGCTCGACCACCCAGTACGCGATCGACACCTTTGCCGACACGCTGGTGATGCAGGCGAACAACGCCGGCACGCTGACCACGGTGGGCAGCCTGGGCGTCAACGTGGGCGCCCGATCCAGTTTCGACATCGTCGGGACGGACGCCTTCGTCCAGAGCGGCCGGGACTTCTATCGCGCCGACCTGTTGACCGGCCGACTTACCGCGATCGGCCGGACGGAGGACGACCTATTTGGTCTGGCGATCGCCATACCCGCCCCGGTGCCGGAGCCCGCGTCCTGGGCGATGATGATCCTGGGCGCCGGGCTGACCGGCGGTGCGCTGCGTCGGCGCGGCGCGCGCCGGACTATCGTCCGCTTCGCCTGACCCAAGTGCGGGGCGGCCGGTCGACGCACCGGTCGCCCCGCCCGTCACGCCGCCCGGGCCAGTCCCGCCATCGCCCCGGCGGTAATGGCCAGCGACCGCTTGCGGGCCGAATGGTCGTAGATGCTGCTGGCGACCATCACTTCGTCGACGCCCGTACGCGCGACGAACGCGGCGATCCCGCGCGCCACCGCGTCGCCGTCCCCCACCGCCGAACAGGACAGCACCCGGTCCAGCATGAACCGTCCCTGCTCACCCAGCATTTCGCGATAGTCGGCCACCGGCGGCGGCAGCTTGCGGGGGTTGCCGGTCCGGAGCGCCACGAACGCCTGCGCCTGCGACGACGCGATCAACTCCGCCTCCTCGGCGGTGTCGGCGGCGAAGACGTTGAACCCCGCCATGGCGTAGGGTTTCGCGAACTTGGCCGAGGGGCGGAAATTGTCGCGGTACATGTCCAGCGCCTGGATCAAGAGGTCGGGCGCGAAATGCGACGCGAAGGCGTAGGGCAGCCCCAATGCGGCCGCTACCTGCGCGCCGTACAGGCTCGACCCTAGTATCCACATCTCCGGCTCCGCGCCCGCGCCCGGCGTCGCGCGGACCCCAGTGCGCCCGTCGTCGGCGAAATAGGATTGTAGCTCCACCACGTCGCGGGGGAAGGCGTCGGGGTGCGTGTCCAAGCCGCGCCGGATCGCGGCGGCGACCCGCTGGTCCGATCCCGGCGCGCGGCCCAGCCCCAGGTCGATCCGGCCGGGGAACAGCGCGTCCAGCGTCCCGAACTGTTCGGCCACTTGCAACGGCGAATGGTTGGGCAGCATGATCCCGCCCGACCCGACGCGTATGGTACGCGTCGCTTGTCCCAGATGCGCGATCACGACCGCGGTGGCCGCCGATGCGATCCCCTCCATGCCGTGATGTTCGGCCACCCAGTAACGGTGGAACCCCAGCGCTTCCGCGTGCGCGGCCAGGTCGGCGGCGTTGGCCAGGGCCTGGGGTACGGTCCCGCCCTCGACGACGGGCACCAGGTCGAGAAAAGATAGCTGGGTCATAGGCACCCAGATGGGGAGGGGCGGTCCGCGGTCGCAAGGCCAGTGCGGCTTCGGCGCGGCCAAGCGGGGCTTTGGACGGTCGGCGGGGTGCTATAGGAACCCAGCATGTCGTCGCGCCCGCCCTACGTCGTCCGTCCGTTTCACCCCGAGGACGCGCGGGCCGTCGTTGATCTGTTCCACCGTGCGGTCCACGTTACCGACGTCGCGGCCTATGCGCCCGAACAGTTGCTGGCCTGGTCGTCGACGGTGGGCGATCCCGCTACGTTCGCGGGCCGGGCGACGGACGGCTGGCCCTGGTCGTCGCGGTCGGGGACGGCCGCGCGGTGGCCTATGCCGATCTCGAACAGGACGGGCATCTCAACCTGCTCTACTGCCACCCGAACCATGGGCGATGCGGGCTGGCGAGCCGGTTGTGCGACGCGCTGGAGGGGCGGGCGGGGGATTGGATACTAGTCCGCTTGTACGTCGAGGCGAGCGAGATGGCGCCCTTTCTAAGAACGGCGCGGCTTCGTCGCGCCGCGGCGGCGCGATTTCGTGGTGTGGGGCGTTCCCATCCACGATCATCGGATGACGCGTCGGCTCTGACGCGATCGGCGCGCGAGAACAACACCGCCACTGGCCAAAGGCCAGCGGACGTATAGGCTGCGCCCGTGATTCCGATTCACTCTCGCCCAAGTCCCGTCCCTCGCGAGGCGGCACGGTGGCGCGGGGGGACGTCCGAGCGCGCGTGACGTCGCGGGCGGTATCGCGCCGCTCGCCGGCCGCGATAATGCTGACGCTGGCGTTGCACGGTGGTTTGCTGGCGTTGTTCGCGCTGGCCCGCGGAACGGCGACCCCCGCGTCGCAGCCCACGGCGCTGACGGTGTTCGACGTGGCTCTGCCCCCGCCGCCCGAGCCGCCGCCCGCTCCGCCGCCGCCCATGCCACCGCGACCGTCACCGCGGCCTGCGGGTGGGAAGCCGCCAG
>Ga0325401_1000978_pt1 | contig 23000 bp, 12 predicted proteins | sample PopdelMetagenome_FD_205666 | JGI IMG/M metagenome (GOLD analysis project Ga0325401, IMG submission 205666) | Populus deltoides microbial communities from Bellville, Georgia, United States - Xylem-PdKOR-R2 | ecosystem: Host-associated > Plants > Phyllosphere > Stem > Wood/Secondary xylem | place... | reverse complement strand
AAGAAAAGAAAAAAAATTTGGGTTAACTCGTCAAATCAGGTTAACCCGTCAAACCCGGGATCCGTGTTATGAAAATTTGATAACTAAATAAAAAAATTAACATTAACAAACTAAATTAAACAAAAAATTTTCATTAAAAGAAAAATACACAAAGAAAAAAGCAAAAAAAAAACCATAAAGGCAATAGAAAACCAAAAAAAAATAAAAAATAAAAACAGAAAAACAGAAAAAATGGGAAAAAAAGAAAAAAAAAAGAAAAAGAAGAAGACAAAAAATAATGGGAAAAAAAAAACGAAAAAAAAAAAAACTCATCTTTTACTGTGGACTGCACTGTGCAGTCCACAGTAAAAAACTGAGCCCTTTTAGTTTTTTCTTAATTTAAATCTTTTAGTCTTTTATGCTCAATCCTCGAACAAGGCGCTTGCACCCCTTGAAGATATCAAGGATCCAGCGAGGAAAAGGGCGGGGAAGGAGCCTGAAGTGTTTACCATTAATCAAGTGGATGGCTTTTAATCCACCAGAAATGACCACAACAGTTGATGTTTAAGATACCCAATCGTCTCTCACATCCTCTCCACCACAACAGTTGATGTTTTGACAATTAAAACCTTGGATACATGGTCAATGGGGGCTTTATGCTCTCGAGAAAAAGCTTAGGCAAGGAGATAGAGTGAAGTTAACTATGGCTATGCAAGAGAATGGAGTGAGAAACTATCAAATTAAAGCTGAAAGAAACATAGCAATGGGCATTTTGGGTTCCAATTGAAGAGTGGGCTGCTAGAAATGGAAATTAATATTTAGCCCCTGTTTGTTTGCTGGAAAGTAGTTTTCTTTTGGAAAATGAATTCTGGGAAAAGTGAATTCCGGAAAAGTATTTTCTGATATTTGGTAGTGTAATGGAAAATAAGTTGGAAAACACTTTCCAGTGTTTGGTTATGTTATGGAAAATGAACTGGAAAATAACTTATTAATGTTTTATTTTTTTCAAGTTTATTAAAATAATGAAGAATAAATCTTACAAATTAAAAAGTTGAATGGGAATGAAATTGAAAAAAAAATATAATTTCATAAATTATCTCAAATAAAATAAATAATAATCAAAATAATAGAGATCAAATAAAAAATAAAAAAATTGAAAGATTTAGAAATTAAAATAATAATAATTAAAATTTCATAAATTATTTCAAATAAAATAAGTAACAATCAAAAGAATGAGGACCAAATTTGATAGATAAAAAATTTCAATAAAAAAATGATAAGGAAAAAGCAAATAGCAATTATAAAAATAAAAACCAAAGTTAATATAAAAATTAAATTTTAATAGATGAAATTAAAAAATAAATATTCAAAACAAAATATATATAGCAATCAAAAGTTTGAGGATCAAATTTGATATAATCAGCAAATAATGACATTTCTAAATTTTTCACAACTTCCGGAAAATGTTTTCCGCTCAAATTTTCCAAGAAAACACTTTCCTGAAAACCAAGCCAAATTTTTCTTTGACTGGAAAGTGTTTTCCGTTGACCAACTTTCCTAATGGCAAACAAACACATGAAAGTTTGGAAAGTGTTTTTCCAGAAACTACTTTCCGGAAAACAAACACAGCCAAAAGAGAAAACAATTTCCTAGAAACCAAGTCAAATTTTTTTTTGACTGGAAAGTATTTTTCATTGACCACCTTTTTTAATGGCAAACAAACACAGAAAAGTTTGGAAAGTAATTTTCCAAAATCTACTTTCCAGAAAACAAACATGTCCTTAGTTATTTCCAGACTTCTTTACATGTGAACAATATATCAACAGAAAGAATAAAGTTTGACTGTTCTTGAATAAGAAACAAAGTTGAAGTACTGAAACATGTTTGATCCGCAGTTACTCTTATCTTATTCAGTCATTTCATATAGGATTGATGGTTCTAACATATAGATATTGAAAGTTGTGATGGATTAAATCTTTACACGGAAGCCAACAATTGGCAAGATAAAATTAACTGGAAATTAAGAAACTAGATTTAGCAGCAGACAATATCTGTTTTTTTTAACCCAAAATATATATAAGAAATTGCACAGGAACTAAAAAGCATACATACATACAAGACCCCTTTTTTTATATATATATATATATATATATATATATATATATATATATATATATATATATATATAATCAGAAGTAAAGATACAAGAATCATCCCTGTTCGACATGTCTGCAAAGGCATTAGAACAAGCCTAACAAGAGATGGAGGAACTGGTAACAACCCCAACAGACACAAAGCATATAGCACCTATCTAAGCATAATACAATACAATAAAATAAAATACAATAATGACAGAACACCAAGGCAGACTGCAGGCAACAAATTCATAGGGACAATAGTTCTTACGACTAGCTAGGACTTACCTTTTTCAAGACAGACACATATTTTATTTTGACTTAACTCATTACACATCCAGAGTGAACTGCGGACACCTCCAAAAGATAGTTTCTCCTTGCCTGTCACACTTAACATGAGCCCAGTCTCATGCTTCGATTTATGGAGAGCTATTACTGCTGATCATCAATTGAATACCAGAAACCAAAATGCTTTCTTTCAGCTCTGATACGATAAATTCTTTCACCATTCTCTTCCTCCTGCATTGTCAAGATAACTTTATCTCCTTTCTTGAGCCCTATCTTATGAACATAGTCATCCCATTCGCCCGGAGACCAAGGTTTCGCATACCAGACCAAGTCCAGTGCGACGCATTTGAGAGAATCCCAGCCCTGGATTGAAATTTCCCGTAAATCAGAGGGTGAACAACCCATTTGATCAATTTTCTCGCGTAGGGACTCTAGGGATTGGAATCCAGAAACATCGAGATATTGCAACCTAGGAAACCTAGGAAGTGGAGTCGCGAGCTGCTCCCATCCACTAATTGCAAGTCTTGTTACACGTGGAAGGTGATGACTAGGTACGGCCTTTGCAAGGTTGGGGCATTCTTTGATTGAAAGCACCTCTAGAAGAGGGAAGGCTTCCAGGCTGCCTTCGTCTGAAATCCACTCGGGCCACTCTGGCATCCTTCTAAAATATAAACTTTTGAGGGATTCAAATGGCTTCTTCATAGCAGTACAATTCCCATAGAACTCAGAGCCCACAGTCACAACTTTATCGAATGCTTCAATTAAGAGATACTCTAAAGAAGCTAATTGCCCGAGCGGTGGTAAGGAGGTGCAGTTTTTACAACTACTGAGCCTCAAAGACACTATATTTATGAAAGAGGACTCTCCTACCGACTCCGGAAACCTTATACCACCATAACCATAGATCAGAAGATCCTTCACATTTCTATTTGGGTCTAAGTTCTCAAGTATACTTGTTACGTGTTGCGGGTCATGAGTGTCACCATCCCATGTAAAACTCAGCTTATCAACGTGCTTTTTACGTACCTTTCAAATTTGCCTCAGCAGCATCCCGAGCATCCACCACATTTTGAAGGTTCCCAATATGAAGTTCTCCACGTAGATGTCGCAGCTTTCCCAATTCTTTAATGCTAGTCTCACTCTGTCTTCCCACGAGAAAGACAGTCAACGTTTGGAGCTTTGTCAGTTGACCTATATGTGGTGGCATCTCTTTCAAAGGCGTGTCTGAGATGTTAAGATACCGCAAGTTGATTAACCTTTCCAGAGATGCAGGCAACCTTACGATGCTTGTTCTTTTAAGATTCAGATGTCGTAAATGCTTCAAATTTCCAAGATCAGGTAGGCTAGCAAGTTGGGAGCAATATTCCAAGATCAACGTTTGCAAATTGAGAAGAGTACTCACTTCTTCAGGCAACGTTACAAATCCTGACCAGGAAAGATCCAAATACCGCAAATGCTTCAACTTACTAGTTTAATGGATTGTATCATGATCATTAAATAAAGATTGAGAATTTGGTCTGATTATGCAGATAACATAACTTAACTTGTTTAAAGTTATCTCAATGTGTTATTAAAACCGACTCAAGGTAAGTTAAGAGCTTAGATTGAATTTTAAATTAAATCGGATAGGATTTCACCTGGTGTAATCTAACTTATTTGATCAATCAAAACTCAATTTAATTTTAAAAAGATTCACATCATTTTAATTTGTTTTTTCAAAAAACTCCTAAAGTCATATAACTTTGTATTGATTTATGTTAACCCACTACTTGAATTATAATTCGAGTTGGGTTTGATAACTTAGATATTATTATTTTCGTTCGAGAGTAAAGGTATAAAAATTGATGAGGTGCAATTTAGAGAGGGGAATTAGTGTGAATTATGCTGGTGAACTTCATAAATTTATTTAACTTTCGCATTGCTTATTCATCCTCTAAGGCGTGTGATTTCTTTTTTATACTGAGTGGAAAACAACGACGTGATGATTTCATGATAGATTTACACCCTTGACACTTCTGGCATAATTTTGAGTAATCTGTGTCACAAATTGCTTTTGAGTTTGCAGTATAACACCGCCCTCGTTCGCCACAGAACGATCTGCCAAAGATTTATCAGAGCCTGGAGTTTTCCCCAGCACTGAAACAGCTGTCTCTGCGGCTAGGTACACATATGGTGACTTCTCTCTTCATGTATTTTTCAGTCCGAAAAGAAAAACTGATCCTTATAGATCTGGTGATAACCATTCTAATTGCTTGCGTTAGGAGGGAGGCAAATCCTTTGGACTATCTCTCATGCCCCATCATCAGCACAGCAGGAGAGAATGGGGGTGCTGTCTTCCTCGGTGAAAACAAATGGCGATAGTGTTTCTGTTTCCCAAACTAGGATTGAAGGAGGTGCCAAAGCATTCCAGCGAGTTCGAGTCATTAATTTATGCTCGAAATTCGGTTTATTTCTGGTTGGATGTGGATTCTCAAGGATTGATCATCCTGAGCTTGTCTGTACCATATGAGACTAGTGATATCAGGTTCCAAAGCAACTGATAGTAGCCATTGAAGCTGCAAATGGACTAAACTATAAGCAGAAAGGATGAGGGTACACACCAAGAGTCTTAATGACACCATCATCCGCTAATCACCAGCCATATGTATCTTCAGAAATATATATATATCGTGCTCGACTTTTGCCACCACATGCCTGTGAAGTACAAAAATAAAAGATTATTTTTTTCAGTCGAAACAGATAAAGTTGGGAAGAATAAATTTTGCTAGATTTAACTAAGAAAGAGAGAGAGATTGCCACAGAACTTGCAGGGTCAAAAGAATCATCAAGGGGAGGAGGCGAGGATGGAGAGCATTTGAATCTAGTGACCGTTGCAAGATGTTTGAATCCTACTAAATGCACCGCATGGCTGTTAGATGATTGTAGGGGTATTGTGTCACAAAACACACCGTTTCAATTACCACCTAGACACATCGTTTAAATGTTGGTGTTTCTTTTATTTAGCTGAGAATCTTGCCACGTGTTGGCTATTGCTTGATAATTGGAAGTTGTTCTTTTATCCGCTCTTTCAGTTAGTATTTGTAACAGAATGCCAGCGTGAAAATAGAAGAATGAAAAATGTTGGCTTAACCAATTTATGTCCCTCTCTGAGGACTTTGAGGAGTTTGGGAGGCAAGGGCGCAGAGCCAGGATTTTTTTTTTTCTAGGTTATTAAATAAATATATAATTTTTTAAAGATAAATTATTAACTCATCTACATAAATTTTTAAAATTAACAGTAAAGTTTTAATTTAAATACACTACCTAAAATATTAAAAAATAAATTTAAAAATATATAAAATTAAAGTGAAAGTAAAAATAAACTCACTATTAAAGTTACATCATTCGATGTTTTATGGAATATAATTTATCTATAATCGAATCTGAATCGATATTGTAACAACCTCTCAACCGGGATAAAATAACAATTTCATGTCAACTGAAAAATAAAGTAATTAATTTTTTTCCCTCTCTCAATTCCTCATTCCTTCACTTGATTCTTCCTTTGATTAATATTTTATAAGTTGGACTTTGTAAGTTTACAAGGTTATTTTCTCACTTTTCTTATATTGTTTTCTAGGATTTTTTTTATGTTTTTCCCTTACTTTTCTCTCTTTCTCTCTCGCCTTTTCTTTTCTTTCATTTTCTATTCTGCTTCTGCCCAGTCGGCAACATATAAAGGAAGGAAGAACTGATTTGTTTTATTTTTTAATGACAAATAACAATTTTACCCTTAATGAGTCGTTTTGCTTTTATTTGATGTTTTTTTTGTTAGCACTACCAAACTCTATTTATTTTAAAATTTAAACCAGATTTTATTTAATATATTTTAAGATCCCTCGTAAAATTTCAGCTCAATCTGATGGTCAGATTGAAAATTACACTCAATAACGTAAAACTGGTCAAATTGTGATTTTTTTTATCAAATTTCTGAATTTCTCTAAAAATTATGAAATTTTAACCCAAGCTAAAGCATCGTATTAGAAGGCTCTACGTAAATTTTCAGAATTTTTTGATACCTCAATTGAGAATTACAAATTTTCTTTACATAAAACTAGTATAAAAATATTAATAGAATCTTGACCTGAGCTAGAGCCCATCCTAAACCATGCATACCTCCGCCCTTGTTGGGAGGCAAGAAGTAACGTTGGAAGGTTTTGTAGAAGCTTTGCGTGCCAGATTTAGAGGCAAGAGTATGGTTATATTGGAAGATTGATTATAAGGAGAACTGTGTTAAAGTGAAAAAGTATGACTTGCAGTTTTTTTTTTAATGGATGAAAATTTTGAAGGAATTAGGAATTGGCAAAGTGTTCAAATGGTGTGATTCATTTGGAAATTAGATGGAGTTTTCATAAGTGATGAGAGATATTGATTTAGTTGAAGATTAAAATTTTGAAGGAATTAGGAATTGGCAAAGTGTTCAGTTACCATTTCTTACTTTCTGCACCTAAATGAAAGATGGTCAGCAGCACCCTGATATGGAAGCTTGTATATCTCATTATTCTGATAATTTGAACAAATTCTTATTACTGAATGTGAAGTGAAAGTTTCGCGAACAAAATAATTATGCTTCCTGTCTATTTTCATTTCAGAAGAAAAAAATCATGTTGTACAAGAGTGTTGTTGTGAAGGAAAAACAACCAGACTCTTTTAATAATTGTAGTTTCTTCTGTTTTGGATCTATATCCTTTTCCAAATAAGTGCTGTCTGCTGAAAGCAACACTAACAAAAAATGACTAGTTGTTTGAAGATTTATGGTTTTTGATCCTTGGCTTAATTTTGTTAATTGGGAAAAGAACCTGAAGGATGCCAGTTTTTAACACCACAATATCCTCAATTACAAGTATAAAATATAAATGGCAGAAAGAATGTAATATAGCAGCACTGGATTTGTAAGGAATATAGTAGCACTGGATTTAATATCTTGTTCAATTACAAGATAAATGTAATATGCCAGTTAAAATTTTGAAGGAATTAATTAGGAATTGGCAAAGTGTTCAAATGGTGTGATTCATTTGGAAATTAGATGGAGTTTTCATAAGTGATGAGAGATATTGATTTAGTTGAAGATTAAGGAGTGGTTGTGGTATGGGATTTAGGGGAAAGTGAGTGGTTGTGACGAGGAAGAATCGATCAGTAGTATTTGAATGTGGCACACTGACATATATAGAGTGAAGAAATAATAAGAAAACTATTAGAGCTTCTCAAGTGTTTTAATTTGGGAGTCGTTTTCACGGGCCATATAGCTATGAAGCTGGTGGAAATATGCAGAGAAAGGGCTGGAGGAGGGAAGAATATAATTTTTCTTGGGAACTGAGGGAAGAGTTCAGCGAATGAAGTTAGGATGTGGAAAGAGATGGAGCTTGTGATGATAAGAGAAGCTGCGCATAGTGATTGGTGATTACGAAAGTCGTGTGGATTCATACTAAAGAAGCTATGAAGAAGGTATCTTTCCTCCCTTTTCCTTACAAAGTAGCTTGGAACTGATGGAAAGATGCAATGTGATATCCTCCTTAAAGATGTTCACACTTTGAGGTATTTTTTATTGGATATCCAGCAGAAAAAAACTTGATATTGCTTGGTTTTTGTCTTCCATGGATATTGATAAAAAGGTGATATGCATGCCTACTGGAAAATGTACTTCTTCTTGCTGGGTCTGAAATTCAAACTTATGTTCACTAGGGACCTTTAAATGATGTTGAAGTGAACTGCTAGGTCATTAATCACAAGTCAATATAGGAGACTGCTGATGGTGCATCAGTTAGAGATACCTTTGATTCACATATTCAGGATTCAGAGTTTTGGCCATTTTTGGCATATAAGTAGGTAACATTTCTTTTGGATATTTTGAATCTTGGCCTTTTACTTTGATTATAGATGTACCAGCAGTTGCAGTACCAGCAGATATCCAATCCATTTGTGGCCCCTTCTGCATACGGGAGTATTACAAATCCATATTCTATGCCTGGGTTGTCCCACATTCAATCTGGGGATTTTAAGCAGCAACCTTTAGCTTCTGGTTATGAAGTTTCTTCAGGTAATGCGAATCCTGTTAAAGTTTTCTGACTTCCCAACAAAATTTCTAGTCATTTAATCATCGACCTAAAATTTCTGGTTATGAAGTTTCAGGCAATGCAAATCCTATAAACAAGTTAGCTGACTGTCCAGTGAAACCCCAGAGAATGACACCTCAGGAAAAGATTGAAAAATTAAGGAGGCGGCAACAAATTCAGGCAATGCTTGCCATTCAGAAACAGCAGCAGCAGCTTGTTCATCAAAAGTGTTCCCAAGAAAATCAAATTCAGCATGTTGAAGGAGCTGACCTTGAAGTAGAGGATCTAAGTACACTTGCTTCATTTGACCCAAACTCACCTATTGAGCAAGACGATTCCAATACAGTCTCTCTGGCGGTTAATGATTATTCAATGGAGGACACAGTACTCTACAGGCTTCAAGATATTATTTCAAAGGTATGCTTCACGTACTATTGCATTCTTTCCCTGCTAAATAATTTGTGCTTGGTTACGATTCCAAACCAATGTTTTACAACAGTTGGATGTCAGAATTAGACTTTTGTATTCAGGATAGCTTGTTCCGGCTGGCTCAAAGTGCAATGCAAAGGCATTATGCTAGTGATACTGGCACTGCAAACAATAGTAGCAGGGACGAACAAGTTGCTGCAAAAGAGGAAACCAGCAGTCAAAGAAGGTTGGTTAAGGCAATGCATTTCTCATGCTTCTGTTTTCAAATTTAATCTATCCTCTCTCTTTTTTTAACATTTTTGCTCTATGGAAATGTTAAATTAGGATCTTTTAATGCCATCACCATTTTCTGTTTTCCATTCTCATTCTCATTCTAGAAATGTTAAATTAGGACCTTGTTGATCAAATATGTAGTAGTTCGCTTCCACTGGTTCTGTTATGATTGTGAGTGCTGGTCATCATGTCTTGATTTAGTTGAGAGAAGCTTTGGTATTGTAGGCCGAGCTAGGTAGAGGCAGATATTAAACTGACATTTGTAGCTTTACACTGGTGCAGCATTCATGCAGTGCAGTAAGTAGTCATGAGGTGACAATTCAAATAGCATAATATTTAGTAGAGATTTTCATTTAATTAGAAAAGGAAATTTAATTTTTCCAATATTAACAAAATCTATGCAAGTTTTCTGCAATGTTGATTCCAGTGAATTCGTGCATAATCACTTTAATCCGAAAAGGATAGCTAAACAAACACATCCAAGTCTAAATGAGTGGCACAACATACCTGATAAATTTTGCTAGATTTAACTACGAGAGAGGTTCAAAGAATGTTAAACAAGTGCAATAAGTTTATTCAAGGACGAATAGAAGGAAAACAAGATCTGTACAGATTCATTGAAATCATCAATGCATTGCACAACTTTAGATAAACAGGGCAAAATTAAATTTCCCTTCTAATTTAATGATCATCTGCATATTCATGTTACATTACATTTTAAGCAAGAAAAGTTAAGAACTCAAATCATCTTCTAATCGGCTCATCTATGTCTAAATGGGATACTTCCAGCCAAAACCATAAGCTTTTGATCTGAAACTCGATTTTTTGTTGTAAGCGACAATGTGATTGTTTCTTGTTCCAATGGGTTTGTTCCTTTACATCTCGTCCTTCCCATTTCAAATTATTCAATTTGTTTGCACAAAATTATTAATCAAGTCTTTATCAATTTGTTTAGAGTATGGCAATCTCAAACTTGCCTGTCATTTTCCTCATGGATTTTATGAGTATACTGCCAATTTGTGGTTAAGATGCCTGAGGTGGAAACAGAGACCAATCCTGTAGACCGGACTGTGGCTCATTTGCTGTTTCATAGACCGATGGATATTCCTGGGAAGCATCCTAATACACCTGAATCACCTTTTTCAACTAAGCTCCCGTGTGAGCACAAGACAATGGGCCTAGCAAAGCTGTCAACGGGAAGCCTGTCTGAGACTCCGAAAGGTAAACCAAACTTTTCGCAAAGGGGGTCTCAACTTTCTAGTCTCTTCACCAATGCTCAGCCCGTCAGTCAGTGTAAAAGCAATCCTTGCTTAGACGCTTCAGAAGATGCATCAAACAATGGGCCTGCTGGAGCTAGGGAGGTTAAAGCCTCTCAATGAAGACAAGGGTAATTCCTACCTGAATCTCTTCCATGCTTGCATTATGCTTGCAGTGACGATTTACTAGTAATGCCGAGGTTTTCTTTTATTGTCAGCTCACTGGATCATCATGAGGAATAAACACCAGTATTGATGGGGATTTGTAAATGTCTTTAGCAGCGTAACCATCAAGAAGTCGCATTTGTGCATGCTGGAAGTATTGTTGTTAATATAGCTACGTATCTACTGCAAAACAATGAACTCTTTGCTGTGAGTTCTGAAGATGATGACTTTCTGTGCTTTAATCCTTTCTGTTGATTGTGCGAAAGGATGATGCTCCAATAATTATTAGCAGATTTGCAAGTGCCTACTCTCTTGAGTGACATTGGCCGCTTTCACTTGATTCTGAATTGTGATTCTAATACGCGGATGAATTTTATATTATCTCTTCTTTTTATATCTATAAAAGATCTTTTATGAAAGTAAACTTCAAGAAAAGTTTTTTATTCAAAGTTAAGTAATAATAAAATAGATAAATCAAAAGTTTTTGGATTTTGAATTTTGATTTTGCCGGCATTTGATAGAGGAACAATAGCAGCATTTTTTTTAAGATATTATGATTCTCCTATCATTAACTATAGCAAAAAAGATATTGAAATAAAATGATGATTATTATTTATGGAGATGAATGAGAGACAATAGGAAGAAATTATCTGTATTTCAACATCCAACAAATAAAATGGACAATATCTGTATTTCATTCATCCAAATTTTAACTGAAATTGCCTTTGATTACCGAAAAGAAAATAAACTATTTAGTAGCAATACCTCAATATGTTGGACGATTGAAAGAAAACCCCCTTTTAACTGCTACTTCTTTGCTCCGCTGATGTTGGAGGGAAAATATGTATGTAAGGAATGTGACAAATCTTGGGCCAATCTTTACCTTTCTCCCTTTCACAACTTTCACCCAGCATAAGACAAAAGAAAATTTCAAGAGAAGAAAGGGAGGAGGGCAACCCTTCTTCTGGCATTGACTCAATCAGAGGGCAGTTACTTATAGTCAATTCTCTAAGAGAGGTGAGGTGTTGAAGCCCCTTGTAGTCAAGAGATTTCAGGTGTTCTAGGGAATAGATTTTTAGAGATGTAAGACTTGAGGGCAGAAGCATCTCTTCAGGGAAGGATTCAACATTTTCGTCGAAACCAATTGCAAAGCGTGAAAGAGAAGGGAGCGTTTGCAAGCCCCATTGCATGCGGCCTGCAATGAGTTTGTTGCATCTACAAATCTCAAGTGAAAGTAATGTGGAGGGAAAACCCCCTTCTGGACACAACTCAACTTCTAAACAACCTCTTATTTCCAAATGGTTAAGGGATGGGAGGAGGGAATGCATACTCTCAGGCAACTGCTTCAAATTTCTGCAATCTGCTAAGTCAAATCGTGTCAAGACTGGAGCAGGTAACCCTCCTTTGGGAAATGAAACTAATTTAGGGCACCCCCAGATTATCAAAGAATGGAGAGAGTTGAGATCAATGAGAGGTCTTTCATGTGCACATAGTGATTCGAGATCTGGACAGTTAGAGACAGAAAGAATATTTAAGTTGGGGAACAAGTCCAGTGGGATGCATTTGAGAGAAGCCCAGCCGTTGATTTCAATTTGCCCTATATCTGAGGGTGAAAAACCCATTTGCTCGGGCAGGGACTCTAGGGAGTGGAATCCAGAAACAGACAGAGAGTGCAACCTGGGAAACCTAGGAAGTGGAGTCGCGAGCTGCTCACATCCACTAATTGTAAGTCTTGTTACACGTGGAAGGTGGTGACTAGGTAGGGCCATTGCAAGCTTGGGGCATTCTTTGATTAAAAGCACCTCTAGAAGAGGGAAGGCTTCCCGGCTGCCTTCGTCTGAAATCCACTCACGCCACTCTGGCATCCTTCTAAAAGATAATGTTTGGAGGGATTCAAATGGCTTCTTCATAGCTGTACAATTCCCATAGAACTCAGAGCTCACAGTCTCAACTGTATCGAATGCTTCAATTGAGAGACGCTTCAAAGAAGCTAATTGCCCGAGCGGTGGTAAGGAGGTGCAGTTTGTACATCTACTGAGCTTCAAGGACACTATGTTTGAGAAAGAGGACTTTCCTACCCACTCCGGAAACCTTACACCTCCATAACCATCAATCTGAAGATCCTTCACATTTCTATTTGGCTCTAATTTCTCAAGTGTGCTTGTTACGTGTTGCGGGTCATGAGTGTCACCACCCCATGTAAACCTCAGCTCATCAAGGTGCCTTTTACCTTTTAAATTTGCTTTGACAGCATCCCGAGCATCCACCACATTTTGAAGGTTCCCAATATGAAGTTCTCCCCGTAGATGTCGTAGCTTTCCCAATTCTTTAATGGTAGGCTCCTGTCTTCCCACGAGAAAGGCAGTCAACGTTTGGAGCTTTGTCAGTTGACCTATATGTGGTGGCATCTCTTTCAAAGGCGTGTACTTGATGTTAAGATACCGCAAGTTGATTAACCTATCCAGAGATTCAGGCAACCTTTTGATTCTTGTTCCTTCAAGATTCAGATGTCGTAAGTGCTTCAAATTTCCAAGATCAGGGAGACTAAAAAGTTCGTGGCAATTTACCAAGATCAGCGTTTGCAAATTGAGAAGAGAACTCACTTCTTCAGGCAACGTTACTAAATCTGACCGAGAGAGATCCAAATACCGCAAATGCTTCCACTTGCTAGTTGAACAAAGCATCTTAGCTGCACCGGCACAGCGAGACAAGGATAGCACTCGTAGGCGCCCAAGTGTTGACAACATATGAAAGATCTCAGTATAAACTTCGGGAAGAGACTTCAAATAGCGTGGAAAAGTTTGGAATGTGCGTAGAAGTTGGGCTTCACGGATGTTTTCTAATTCTGGGCTGAAAAAACCACCGTCCGTAACTTGCGTCTTTACTGCGAGCGATAGATGTCGAGTCCTTCTAGTGGCCATGGGAGAATTATTTTCCCCCAAACTGAAGCTGAATTGACCGGACACATGGGTAGCCAAGTCATGTATGAGATCGTGCATCACAAATGATGAGGGAGAGGCACTTGATAGCTGGAAAAAAGACCTTGCCAAGAGATCATCAAAGCACTCACCACCTACTCTTTCCATCTCACCATCTAAGGGCCGGACTAAGAAGCCCTCTGCCATCCACAGGAGCACTAATTCATCCTTTCCAAATAAATAGTCTTTTGGAAATATGGCACAATAAGCAAAACATTGCTTCAGTTGTGGCAGGAGATAAAGATAACTTAATCTCAAAGCTGGGAGGATATTGTCTTTGGGTAAATCCCATAGATTGCTTTCCAATATCTTCTCCCACTCCTCGACATCTCTTTTGGTGCGTAGCAGACCTCCGAGTGTTACTGCTGCTAGAGGAAGGCCTTTACACTTTCTCGCTATTGCTCTACCAATTTCTAGTAACTCTTCATGAGCAGTGGGATTTTCACCACGAAATGCATGTTTGGCAAACAAGGACCAGCAGCTGTCTTCCGTCAATTCTTTTAGATGATGAGTTGGAACAGTTCTCATGACTGATGCTACACTTTCATTGCGAGTTGTAACAAGAATCTTACTCCCTTGTGCTCCACACTTCAGGGGGGTAAGCAACTTTTCCCACTCAGCATAATCCTCATTCCAAACGTCATCTAAAACAAGCAAGAATTTCTTTCCGTGCAATCTCTCTTTCAACTGAAGCTGGAGCTGATCCAGATTATCAGAAGCAGGCTTTGAACCGAATCCCTCAAGGATAACCTTGGTTAACTTCAAAACACTGAAATCTTCTGAAACACAAACCCAAGCTTTGAGATCGAACCGCTTCTGTACTCTTCTGTGATTGTATACAAGCTGAGCAAGTGTGGTTTTACCAACCCCGCCCATTCCTACTATGGGAACGACATCTGGGTTTTCTCCATTTGCATCCTCTGATACAAGCAACATCAGTACTGCTTCCCTGTCATCATCTCTACCATAAACACCACGTTTATCCACCAGAGAAGTAGTTCGACTTTTCGGCGATGATGGTTCTTTTCCGGTGCGGTTGATCAAACCAAGGGCATCCTTTTGTTTTACTAAGTCATCTAGTCTCTCCTGGAGGCCTCTTGATTTTTCTTCTATCTCTCTCAACCTCTTTAATTCAAGTGGGTTAATGAAGGTTTGAGTTTCAGCTTCCAACTCCTGCCGTAGAGTTTCATAAGCAATCTCATCCAAGAAGTCGTCGGCTTCATAGACAGCGTCTTTATACTCGGCCAGCCAATCCCGCACAGCTGTATTTGTTATCTGCTTCTCCTCAGCATCGTCATGCAGCCCACCGCCAGATATCATTGTTGTCTTCAACATCTTCAGCGGCCTTTCGTTTATGTTTCTGCGATTCAATATACTTGAAACTTCTTCGACAATCTTTTGAATTAATTTTGATTCATGCCTGTGCATAGAAAAAGAAAGTCATCACTCATCGATGGAAGATAATCTTTTGAATTTAATGCAAATTTAAAATACAAAATGTAATAAGGTTAAAAGTTAGAAGCGTTTGCTATCGACATAGGGAAAGTAAAGAAGTACCCATTTGCGATACTGCGACGATCCAACCCAGATAAATTTGCAGCCTCCACAAGAGCTTTTCTCCACTTTTGGACCTTCTCCATTTCTTCCTTAAAACGTGCTTCATGTCTATCAAAGGCTTCAGCAAAACTCCCCGTCTGTTTTCTAATATCAGAAGGATCGATATCATAGAAAACAGGTAGAACAATCTGACCCGTTGGTTGTCGTCTGCATTCAAGAATCTTTTGAAGTTCACCAAGACACCAAGTGGAGGAAGCATAGCCCTTGGAGAAAACCACTATAGAAATCTTGGATTCTTGTATTGCTTTGGAGAGTTGTAAGGAGATTTCTTCACCTCTACGAAGTTTTTCGTCATCTCGAAATGCATGGATTCTTGCATGGTGTAAAGCAGTGTAAAGATGGTCCGTAAAATTTTTGCGAGTATCTTGACCTCTAAAACTTACAAATACATCGTAAACCCAATCAGGTCTAGGCAAAGAAGAAGAAGACGCCATGAACATCTAGTGGCTGCTGCAGGTAGAGAGAGAGGCGGGGCAGTACTAAAGTAATAATGAATATCACCTTCCCTCTTTCTTATAAAGAGTCTGGTGCTGTGGCATAGATGTTTTTAAAATATTTTTTTATTTTCAAAATTTTATTTTTAATATTAAAATATTTAAAAATATAAAAAATATTTTGAAAAAAAAAAAATAATAAGATTCCTTCATCAAAGCTGTTGTTTCTCTTCGTACTAGAGACCAGCAGTCTCCAATCATGCAATGTGTCACCGAGGGATTGGATTTCAGCCGTTGATTTGGGTCATGATCTTCTGAAAGTACGCTTCTCTGTCTCTTCTGACATCAACCCATTTCCCATGAAAATTCTGGGGCTCTTCGTACCTGAGGGAGCAAGAATATGAGTTATATTAACAGACTTCGTTCACGTCCTAAATATGATATTAAAAAACAGCACAATCATTGGTGGTGGCTTGGTTATAGAATGTTTTTGTATTTTAAAAATATTTAAAAAAAATTAAATGTTTTTTATTTTTTTAAATTAATCTTTTTTTATATTTTAAAAACATTTTAATATGTTAATATTAAAAATTAACTTTCAAAAATAAAAAATATTTTCAAAAACAACAACAACTATAAAAAAAAAACAATTACGTAACAGCCCAACCAGCGGTGGTGGCACGATCATTATATTTTTTGAGAGTTTTGTATTGCGGGGATGGCATCTCTCTCTTGTGGAGTCAATTAAAAAAAAACATTTAATACAGAAATAAACACCTAAGGTTTCTGAACTTTGACAGCACAACCGTGCCAAACTGCACAAAAAGTCAATAAGAAAATTTTGATTGGTGGTTGAAGTCTCTCTGTCCAGTGTCAACACATAGCTAGCGCTGGCATCAGCAAAGAAATTTCTATGTGAATTTTTTTCTTGTCTCTTATTAAATTTTTATTCGTAATATAAAAGGAAATTAAATTAATGTAATTTTTTTTATATTGTATAAAAGTTAGGTGAAAATAGTTTTTTTTTCCTTTCAGGTAGGATTTAATTTCTTTATTAAAAACATATTTATTTATGTGTTTCAAAAATTCTTTGAAAAAATTTGATTTTTTTATTTATTTACTTCAAATTAATATTTTTTATATTTTTTTAAAAATATATATATTGAGATTAGGTCTAGCTGCGTCCTGCTGCCCAGCCAGAGCCAATCCCAAAAACTTTGTGTCTAGCTACGCAGCGAGAACCAATCTCAATATATTAAAAAAATAATACAAACACATTAATATATATTAATTTGTAGTAAAGAAAAAAATTAAGAATTTTCTAATTTCTTGAGTTTGCCTTTACAACCAGACTCAATCTCAATATATTTTTTAATAAACTATTTAAAAGAATAATACAAAAACATCAAAAAATATGAATTTGAAGTAAAGAAACAAAATTAACAATTAGAAAAAATAAATCAAAGAATTTTTAAAACACAAAAACAAATGTGGTTTAATCAGGAAATTCAACCCAACCTGAAATGAAAAAAATTATCATCACTCAACTTTTATACAATATAAAAAAAGTCACATTAATTTATGTCATCTTTACAGTTTGGAAAAAAATTCAATAAGAGAAAAGAAAAAAAAATATAAGAGGAAAGGAACATAAAATTAAAAATATCTTTAAAAGAAAAGGGTTGTGGAGATCTTCTTGAGTCTGGCTTTGGAGGCTAACTCAAGCACCTTGGGTTTGGCTGCGTAACCACACCCATTTGTCTTGGGTCTGATTATGCAAACAAACCAAATCACTATATTTTTTAAAATATATATTTAAAAAATATTATAAAAATATAAAAAAATTATTAATTTGAACTAAAGAAAAAAAATTAAGAATTTTCCACATTTCTTCGAGGAATTTTAGAAACGCAAAAACAAACATGCCTTAATCTAGAAATCTAACCCAACTTGAAATGAAAAAAAATTATAACCACCTAATTTTTATACAATATTAAAAAAAAGTCACATCAATTTATTTTCTTTTTACAATATGAAAACAAAATCAATAAGAGAACAAAAAAATTAAAGAGAAAAAAATAAAGAAAAATAAATTAGTTGCCGATGTAATGAAAACTCTCATCAATTTATTTCTTATTTACCGCATGAAAAAAAAAACCAAGAGAAAAGAAATTAAAATGAATTTTTTGTATCATCACATCAAAATAATACAAAAACATAAAAAAAATATTATTTTCAATTAAAGAAACAACATTCAATTTTTCTTAAAACATTTTTAAAACGCAAAAACAAACGTGGTTTAATCAGAAAATTTAACCCAACCTCAAATGAAAAAAAATTATGATCACTCAACTTTTATATAATATAAAAAACTCTCATCAATTTATTTCTTCTTTACTGTGTAAAAAAAATATAACATAAAAGGAAAAAAAAAGTATTTTCGTGTTTTCGCCCTTTTTCCTCCATTGTTTTTGCTTTTCTTCTGTCAGCCCACCCTTTTCTTTTTTGTTTTTTTGTTCATTTTTCCTCTAGGTTCTTCTCTTTTTTTTCGTCCCCCTTTTCTCTCTATTGTTTCTTCGTGTTTTCGCCCCTTTTCCTCCTCTGTTTTTGCTTTTCTTCTGTCAGCCCACCCTCTTACTTTTTGTTTTTATGTTCGTTGTTTCCTTTGGGTTCTTCTATTTTTTTTTCTATCCCTCTTCTCTCTCCACTGTTTCTTCGTGTTTTCGCCCTTTTTCCTCCTCTGTTTTTGTTCTTCTTTTGTCAGCCCACCCTCTTCTTTTTTGTGTTCGGTTCCTTCTCTAGCTTTTATAGCCAAAGAATGTCATGCGTTTTCCTTGACAATGAAGACATTCAAGACCGTTATTACAGGAGTAATGGTAATGGTTGGCGATGGCAGGGGCATCTGTTGTTTTTCGGTTGAGTGAAGAAAATGAACAACGTCTGGAAATGGCATTGTTTGATGTCAATGGTCATTTGCGTTTTTGCCCTTGAAGTTTTGTAATTAAGCACCCTGGATAAACTTTAATTAGACCCCTGCATCTCAGCGCATTTTACGAAACAATCCTAGGTTTCTAAATTTCTCAATTCAGTACTTCATTGACTCTTCAACTTTTAATTCTTTCAAAATTACCTCTAGAAAAATCAATTAAGCTCCTTATGGTACCCCCACCTTTTTCAATTTGATCTTTGAATTTTAATTCCTTGCAATTTTGATCCAAATCAGCCTTAAACTTTGATATTTTTTCAATTAAACCCTTTTATTTTATTAATTAAACTAATTTCAATTTTAATTAAGTCTCAAAACTCAACAACTCTTCAATTTAAGCCCTTTATTTGGTTAATTAAACTAATCCAAAGTTTAATTAAGTCCCTGAACTGTCAATTATGTTGTCTTAAACCAAAATTTAATTTATTCTTCATTCATTTCATTTTTTATCATTATTTTTTTTTCATCATTTTTTTATTATTATTTGAAAAAATATATATATAGTAAAAAAGAGAGTAAAAATTTAGGTTATCACAACAGGAATTTTAAGGACTTGTCATAGTATATATATGTAACCTTATATGTTTATTTATATGTGAGGCTAACCATAAACAGTGGCATACTTGAATGTGAGGCAAATCCTTTGAACTATCTCCCATTCCCCATTATCAGCACAGCAGGAGGGAATGGGGTGGATTGATTGAAAATTTCTTTAAGAAATATTTTATTAATTGAAAAATATTCTTGTAAAATTATATTCACTGCATTATCAAACATATATATACAGCATGGTTTTTAACACGATCCAGAGAAGAATGGGGTGGATTGATTGGAAGGAATTATATATTTGGTATACTTTGGGATTATTTCCGAACCATCAATAACATATTTGATGTTTCATTTTCATGTATGCACATTCTAAAAAATTCACTATATAAATATATTAAAAATCACAATAAATAAAAACTTGATTTCCTAATACTTTTATCAATAACTTGGACTCATTTAATTTTAGAAATGATAATTGAACTTGTTTTTAATTAATGATGTAGTTGGGCTTATAGAGATTAAAAGTTATAATTAATTACTTATACAAGGATTAATCCTAAACAGATTATGTTAATTATCTACTTTCATTATAACTTGCAGCAATGCTAATTCCATAGGCTCGGGGGTATAATCAAGATTTAAAGTAGGTTTAAGAAAAAATACAATTATTACACAATAGATTTTTCATGTAAAATAAATAAATAATATATTTAATGAAAAACATATTATTTTCTTTTTTACAAAATTAATATTTAAAATGCAATTAAAGACAGCTAAATATAAAAAAAACAGATAAATTATTTGGCAAATTACATTGTTTATTTTTTTTGTTTATAATTAGATTAAAAAAACACAACGTCAAATGATCTCATCCATAACACGAAGCCATGGAACACAAACATCAAATTACATAGTGGTTATTAAATTTTTGGGTGGGTCTTAAACCAAATAAAAAATTAAAACTATATATTAGACTTTTTCTTTCCTAGATTTACATGTCTTATTCTATGAGTAAAGCCCGGCAGGCAGGTCAAATAAGCAACCTTGATTTGTTTGAACTCAAAGAAAAGCTTAATAATTGTTTTATTTTTAAAAAAAATAAATCTTAAAATAACATCGTTACTGTAATATTGAAGGAGAAGAGAGAGGTTTAATAACTATATTCTTCTCTGGAGGCAGTGAAACAGAAATCTCAAATTAATTTGAGTGTGATAGACAATTACTTGTGGGGATTTGTTCTGCTGGACGGGTTCATGTGCAGCCATTATTGTAAATCAACACCGAGCAAGATAGCAATCCCGCAAGATCCTTGATGGCATGATCTTCTTTCTACAAGCAAGGAACAACCATGAAATGGATCATGTGGCTCCCATTGCCCCTTCCCCCATCATTCGTCAATCATGCCATGCCTACAAAATCTTTCTAATCAGCTACTCGTGTGGCTTGTGATATTATAGAACAGCACAACCACCGGTGATGGCACTATCATTATTTTTTCGAGAGTTTTGTATTGCGGGGATGGCATCTCTCTCTTGTGGAGTCAATTAAAAATAATAATTTAAAATACAAAGACAAACACTTGACTATTCTAATAGCTAGGGTTTCTGAACTTTGACAGCAAAACCGTGCCAACCTGCACAGAAAGTCAATAAGAATAATTTGATTGGTGGTTGAAGAAGTCTCTCTGTCCAGTGGCAACAACATAGCTGGCATCAGCACAGAAATTTCTCCATCTGACATCAGCCCATTTCCCATGAAATTTCTTCAGTGTTTGTAGATCCAAGCTGTAACTCGGCTCGTTACAGCCTCAGTTTGGAGGCCTAACCGTGAGTTTGTATATCACGAAGAGTCATTTTATTTAAGACATATCTGTTTGTCTCTTACTTATTAGAATAAAAAAAAACGATAATTATTTAACACTTATCATTTTTTATAGTGACACTATGAGCACATAGCAAAAGGCCTCTAATATACCGATAATTAATTTCATTTTCTTTAATTTTTTTTCATTTAAGATATTTTTAATTTTATTTTTTTTCCTCTTTGATTTTTTCCTCATCTCTTATTGATTTTTTTTATTCATAATATAAAGAGAAAATAAATTGATGTGTGGAAAGTCTTGGAATTTTGTTTATGATTTTATTAAATTGGGTATTATATTTGTAACTAATTATAATATGTATAGAAACAAAAACAAAAAAATTGGTCGAGGAAGATGGTGGAATTTTTGAAAAAAGATTATCGCTTTTATTTTCTATAGATTAAGCAAATTTGGTTACAGATTCATGCTTTATACAGAAATGAATTCTAAAAAAAAAAAAAAAAAAAAAAAAAAACAATACTGAGCAACCAGCCTGGTAGGCATAGCTCATTCGTTACCATTAAAAAATATTGTGCTCCTACTAGATCCATATCTATCATTCTAAGCCAAGACCCATATCCATACCTGCATACATCATACCTAGCCCACAGAGATAAAAAAAAAAAAAAAAAAAAAAAGCTTTTCTTAAATGTTCACGAATGTTTTTTAATCCTCATATTTTCTATAAAAACATTTTAGTCCATAAGAAGTTTAGGATTTATTTTATTTTATAAAAAACATACAAAGCGTTAGTTTCAAATGAGAGGTACAACAAAACTGAATGTTTTAACATTTATTTGATTTATATCATTCAAAATTATTCTACAAATAATTTATTTCAAAATTATATTATTTGATAAAATTAAGTGGAAGATATTCAAGATAAGCTTCATTTTGAAGCCATGTAAATTTACACCTTTGCTAGCAATCAATTAACCAAGATTTAGTTTAATTATATTATTCTCTAAGAATAATTTGACTTCCAATTAAAAACTTCAAATTATTGATCAAGAAACTAAAAATATTTCATGTAGAAACCCATTCAATTAATTGTTGATGAATGATGATATCACATGATAACCCATAGCACGGATTCAATTCCCTCTAATTCTGCAGCTCAATCACCCACAATTCAAATACTACAAAAACTCAAGCAAATTACGACACTGCAAACACTCGAAGACAACACCAAGCACCATTCAAGAAAATGACCAAAGGCAATAAGATTTGAGGGTGAGCTGTGATTTTAATGCCAGGAGAAAACAGAGGAAGCATCTGACTATGAGAACAGAGTCGGATGATTGCAGTCAGCTTCTACGACCGGAGAATAGAAAATGGCAGGAACCAAATGATGCCAAAAACCAAAAGATACAAGAGGAGCCAGCAGCTGCCTATGTAACACCGGAGATGAGGGAACAGCCAAAAAGCAGCAGCACCGTGCAACACCAAAAGGCTAGAAGGCGGCAACAAAGCCATTGAACACCAATGAAGGTCAGAACACAAATATTGTTGGCAAGCAGTTTCACCACCAATACAACATCTTCTCCAATAGATTGAAAGAACAGAAGGGAAGGAGGATGCGGGTTCATTGGGAGGAAGCAAGAAGAGAGAGGGGAGAGGAGACAGTGCTGAAAAGAGACAGAAATCATCTCCCGTTTGATGTGTCACTTGTGTCACTCTGAAATCGCTCTCGCATACCATTCTTTATAATAGCTTTTCTTCAGCTACAATTAGTTATCTGCTGCTATTATAGATGAACATCAGACAATCCCTTGCTGAAATTGAGTAAAGATGCCGCTGACAAATTAAAGCAGTAACTGTAGAACTAGAGCTCGTCCCTTGAAATGTAAACTTCACATCTGCTACGTTAACAGACTCTCTAAAAAACTATTAATCAAGCTAGTGCCCTTTGCAAAATGCATGCTGACACAAATAAGTATGAAATCACATCACTGTAC
>Ga0325401_1000970_pt1 | contig 23045 bp, 18 predicted proteins | sample PopdelMetagenome_FD_205666 | JGI IMG/M metagenome (GOLD analysis project Ga0325401, IMG submission 205666) | Populus deltoides microbial communities from Bellville, Georgia, United States - Xylem-PdKOR-R2 | ecosystem: Host-associated > Plants > Phyllosphere > Stem > Wood/Secondary xylem | place... | reverse complement strand
GCTCTGGTACGGCCGCTCCCGCTTCGACACGACGGACTTCGACCGGATGGCACGGCAGCGGCAGGTGCAGGAGGCCATCCTGCAGCAGTTCGAGCCCGCGAACGTGCTCGTCAAGTTCCAGGACATCCTCTCCGCCGGCGTGCAGGTGGTGGGCACCGACGTGCCGTCGGTGATGCTGCCCGGCTTCGTCGAGCTCGGCACGAAGGCGCGGGGGCAGGAGGTCGCGAAGCTCGAACTCGTGCCGCCCCTGATCGACAACGCGTACCCCGACTACGAGCAGATCCACGCGCTCGTTGCGGAGGCCGTGAACCCGCCCGAGCTGACGGCGGGCTGAGCCCGGACGCCCGTCGTACTCGGGCGACCGCCCCGGATCACGGTATACAACACCGCGTCTTCCCTGACGAGTCGCGGAAGGTGCCCACCCCGTCGAGACCTGGCATCGGCCGGCGTCGTCACCGGTCGGCGGCAGGTGGCACGCGCCCATCATCATCTCCGCGGTCGCGGTCGCGGAACCGGGGCGAAGCGCCAACGCTCGCCACGGGCGAGCGTCGGCAGTGCGGCTCGCCGATGAGCCTCGGGACATGGCGGGCTGCTCAGTCCGTCACGCGATCCGGACGCGTGCATCTCCGGTCGCGCAGCGTGTGCCCCGAACTGGTGTCCCGGCGCCCCTGGCGGGGCACAACGCGGCCTTGCTAGGTTCGCCGCGGGGAACAATCGCACATCGTTCGGGGGACATCGACGTGAAGAGAATCTGGGGGGCGCTCGCCGCTCTCGTCATCGGGGCGACGGCCGTCATCGGCGGGATCGCCGCGCCCGCGCAGGCGGCGCCGCAGGACGACGTGGTCGCGCTCGTGAATCAGCAGCGCGCGTCGAAGGGCGTCGCCGAGCTGCGACGCGACGCGAGCCTCGACGCCGCGGCGCAGGAGTGGGCGCAGACGATGCGCAGCACCGGCTCCTTCCAGCACAGCACCAACCAGTGGAGGGCCGAGCGCATCCCGGGCGGATGGCGCACGCACGGCGAGAACATCGCCTACGGGTACTCCTCCGCCGGCGCGGTGATGAACGGCTGGATGAACTCGCAGGGCCACCGCGACAACATCCTCCGCTCCTCCTACTCCCGCATCGGCGTGGGGTACGTCGCCCAGGGCAACTACTGGGTGCAGATCTTCGCCGGGTACGACAACGACTCGATCGCGGTACCCGGAGCCATCGGCTCCTTCTGGTCCTCCATCGGCGGCCACTCGAGCGAGGTGGGCAGCCCCGTCGCTGCGGCCGTCGCCTACTCGCAGAACGGCGGCGGGTGGGCCCAGGAGTTCACGCGCGGATGGATCTACGTGAGCGCGCAGACGAATGCGGCCGCGGCGCTCCGCAAGGGCAGCGCCATCTTCGCGGACTACTCCGCGTCGGGGTCGCAGTACGGGCCCTTCGGCTGGCCGCGGTTCAGCGAGCGGTGCTCCGGCTCCGCGTGCGTCGTCGGGTTCGACAACGGCACGATCGGCTGGACCGCCGCGGCGGGCGTCGCCCGCGTCCAGGGCACGGCGCAGCAGGTCTACCAGGCGCAGGGCCTCGACCGCGGTCCGCTTGGCGCCCCCGCCGGCGTCCCGGCCGCCGTCGCGGGAGGATCGACCCAGCGCTTCACCGGCGGAGTCGTCTACCTCTCGCCGGCGGCGAACACGTACCTCCGGTCGGGCAGCGCCCTCCAGCAGCGCTACGCGGTGCTCGGCGGACCGTCCGGGCCGCTCGGCTGGCCGACGGGCGAGGAGACCTGCGCCGGAAGCTCCTGCTCGATCTCCTTCGAGAAGGGTCTGCTCGGGTGGACCCCGGCCTCCGGTGTGCGGCAGGTCGGCGCGACCGTGCTCCCCGCCTACCGGTCCGCCGGCGGCATGTCCGGCTGGCTCGGCGCGCCGACGGGCAACTACCTGCAGGTGGGCGACCGCTCCGCGCAGGAGTTCCAGAACGGTATCGTGTACGTCACCCCGACGGCCACCTCGCTCCTCCGTCGGGGCAGTGCCATCACGCAGCGCTACATCCAGTCGGGCTCGCAGAACAGCGTCTTCGGCTGGCCGACCGGATCGGAGAAATGCGGCACCGCCACGTGCTCGACGGACTTCGAGAAGGGGACGATCGCATGGAGCGCGTCGGCCGGCGTGCACTCGAACCAGGGGGAGTTCACCGCGGCCCACGCCGAGAGCGGTGGTGCGCTCGGCGAGCTCGGAGTGCCGATCAGCCCGATCGCCTCCTACTCGGGCGGTCGCGCGCAGAACTACGAGCGCGGCTACGTGTACCACCAGAACGGCGCGGCGGCGGCGTACGCCCTCCGCAAGAACAGCGCGATCTTCCAGCGCTACGCGCAGAACGGCTCGCAGTACGGGCCCTACGGGTGGCCGACGTCCCGCGAGAACTGCTCGACCGACGCCTGCGAGATCACGTTCGAGCGCGGCCGCATCAGCTGGACGGCGAGCGGAGGGGTGCGCGAGGAGCGCTGACGCTGCAGGCCGGTCGTATGGGAGCAGCTCGGGTCATGCCCGCGCTGCTCCCATCGGCTTCGCCGCGCCGCCTACCACCGTCGTGATCGGCTCCTTGCCGGTGTGGGACGCCCTCGCGCTACTCGACGAGTTGCGAGCCCGGGAGTCCTTCGACGGTCGACGAGGTCCGATCCGCACTGGGATCAGAGGTCGGCGTGCAGCTGCCACACCCGCTGCGCGGTGTCCCGCCAGCTGAAGGCGCGCGCGCGGTCGCGTCCGAGCACGCCGAGCCGGCCCGCGAGAGCCTCGTCGGACACGACCGAGGAGATCGCCGACGCCACGCCGTCCTCGTCTTCCGGCCCGCCGTGCAGCGGCACCGGGAGCCCCGCTCCCGCGCTGATCTCCAGCACCTCCGGCGCGTCGGAGTGCACCACCGGGGTGCCCGAGGCCAGGGCCTCGAGGAGGCCGAGACCGGTGCCGGCCGCGTCGGCGAGGAGCACGACGACCGTCGCGCGCTGTAGCGCGACCGCGAGGTCCGCGTCGGACAGGGGACCCAGGACGCGGACGCGGTCCTCGACGCCGGCCTCCCGCGCGACGGCCTCGATATCGAGGTCCGACCATGCGGGGCGCTCACCGGCGACGAGCAGGGGGAGCCCGGCGTCGTCGCCGCCGGCGAGCGAGCGGATCGCGGACTCGAGGCCGCGGTGAGGTGCCACGAGGCCGGGAGCGAGCACGAAGTCGGAGGGAAGGCCGAGGCGCACGGCGCGCTCGTCGGCGTCGACCGGTGGGAGCAGCTTGGCGGAGACGCCCGGGGGGATGACGCGCACCCGGTCCCCGACGTCGGCGATCGCCGCGAGGTCGGCCGCGACGGTGTGCGTGGGCACGACGATCGCGTCGGCGTAGCGGTACGCGCGCCGCAGCATGCCCCTCTGCCACGAGGCCGTGCGGGGATCGACCGCGGAGGGGTCGACCCAGGCCCGTAGCCCGTGCACGGTTACGACGGTCTGATCCCCGGGGTTCTGCTCGCGGTCGTGACGGAAGAGCGGTGCCAGGAGGCTCGGGGCGTGCACCATGCCCTTGCCCGGAAGGCGGGTGATACCGTGCTGCCACGCAAGCTGCAGCTCACGGCGGGCGAGCGCGCTCCGGTGCAGTCCCGCGAGACCGGGGACGCGTTCCTCGATCGACCGGTGCGCGTCGTCGGAGACCGCCGCGACCACGCCCTCGACCTCGCAGCCGGGTGGCGCCGTGCGCACGAGTTCCCTCGCCAGCTCCTCCGAGTACCTCGCGAGCCCGGCCGACGGCGACGACATCTCGCTCAGGATCACTCGCAGAGTGGTCGTCACGCGCGTCGCTCCTCTCGCTCGCCCCCGCCACCGCAGCGGCGGCGGTGCCGCGGCACTCGTCGGCCCCGCCTCGGGCCGTCCTCGTCGAGGATCAGGTGTGGGCCGCCGAGAGCGAGTCCTTGCGGTCGAGCAGACCCAGCAGATAGTGCCCGTACCCGCTCTTGTGCACCCTCTGCGCACGCTCGCGCAACTCGTCGTCGCTGAGGAAGCCCTGACGCCACGCCACCTCCTCGGGGCATCCGATCGACAGCCCCTGCCTCTTCTGCACCGTCTCGATGAAGTTCGACGCCTCGTTGAGCGAGTCGAAGGTCCCCGTGTCGAGCCAGGCCGTGCCTCGCGTCAGCACCTCCACCTTGAGCTTGCCCCGTCGGAGGTACTCGCGGTTCAGGTCGGTGATCTCGAGCTCGCCGCGGGCCGACGGACGGAGTCCCTCGGCGTAGCGGACCACGTCGTTGTCGTAGAAGTAGAGTCCGGGGATCGCGAAGTTGCTCCGCGGTGCCGACGGCTTCTCCTCGATGCTGACCGCCCTGCCCGACGTGTCGAACTCGACGACGCCGTAGGCGGTCGGGTCGGCGACCCAGTAGCCGAACACCGCGGCGCCGTCCACGTTCTCGTACCGGTGCAGCTGCGAGCCCATCCCCTGGCCGTAGAAGAGGTTGTCGCCGAGGATCAGCGCGACCGGCTGATCGCCGATGTGCTCCCGCCCGAGGATAAACGCCTGCGCGAGCCCGTCGGGCGAGGGCTGGGTCACGTAGGACAGACGCACGCCGAACTGTCCCCCGTCGCCGAGGAGGCGCTCGAACTGCGGGCGGTCGTCGGGACTCGTGATGATCAGGATGTCGCGGATGCCGGCGAGGATCAGCGTGGAGAGGGGGTAATAGATCATCGGCTTGTCGTACACCGGGACGAGCTGCTTGGAGATGCCGAGGGTGATCGGGTGCAGACGCGACCCCGTGCCGCCAGCGAGGATGATGCCCTTCATGTGCGCTCCGATCAGTTCCGGAAGAACTTCTTCGCGGCCTCCCACGAGGGGAGTCGGCCCTCTTCCGCGAGGTCGGCGAGGGTCGGTGCCACAACGTCCTTCTCCGACAGCAGGGGCTCGCCGATCTCCTCCGGCAGCACGAGAGCGACATCGGAGTCGAGCGGGTTGATCGCCCCCTCGGTCTTCGCATCGTACCGCCGCGAGCACAGGTAGGTGACGATCGAGTCCTCGCGGAGGGAGACGTACGCGTGGCCGAGGCCCTCCGCGATGTAGATCGCGCGGCGGTCGACGTCGTCGAGCAGCACGGAGTCCCACTGGCCGTAGGTCGGCGATCCGACGCGGATGTCGACGACGAAGTCCATCACCGCCCCGTGAGCGCAGGTGACGTACTTGCCCTGCCCGGGGAGGTCGACGAAGTGGATCCCGCGGAGCACGCCGCGGGCGGAGCGGGAGATATTGGCCTGGCGGAGGTCGAGCGGATGACCCACGGCCTCCTCTACCGGCTCGAACTGGTACCACTCCGCGAAGGACCCGCGGGAGTCCGGGAACTGGCGGGGGGTGAACTCGAAACTGCCCGGGATCTTCAGTTGTCGGACTTCCACGCGGCGAGTCTATAGGAGGGCCGCTCCGGCCCCCGCGTCAGCCGGTCGCCCCGGTCGCGCCGAGGCGCAACGACTCGAACGTCGCGGCGATCCCCTCGGGTAGCGTCGTCGAGACGGCGTCGTCGAGGTCCGTCCACACGACGGAGCGCACGCGCAGGTCGGGGGCCTGCCCGCTCGCGTTCCCCGCCCCGAGGACGATGAGTGGACGTCGCCGGCGCAGGCGCGAGAACTCTCCGATGAGCGCCCCGATGGACACGGCACTGGCGGAGCCGACGATCTTGAGCACGCACGCGGCGGGCGGCGACGACCGCAGCTTCGCGGTGCCGCGGACGACGACCCGCGCGCAGTCCGTGACGAAAAGGTAGTCGCGGATGGTGTCGAGCGGGACGAAGATGCTGGCGGGCTGCCCGGTGAGGTAGGTCCGCGCGATCGTGGAGATGAGCCCCTGGCCCTTCGTGAGGTCCTGCCCCGGTCCGTAGAGGTTCGTGATGCGGGCGATGAAGGACCGCATCCCCGTGGCCTCCGAGCACTCGCGCACGATGCTCTCCATCCGGAGCTTCGCCTCGCCGTACGGCGAGAGCGGCCGGGCGGGGGAGAACTCGGAGAAGGGCGGCCGGCGGTTGCCGGCGTAGGCCCCGCCCACCGAGGAGGCCAGGAACAGGGCCCCCCGCGCCGCGGCTCCTCCGGGCAGGCGCGAGAGCGAGTCGACGAACGTCGCGAAGACCCGGATCTCGCGATCGAAGACGGACCTGCCGCTCGAGGTGACGCCGGCTCCGGCGCACCAGTAGATCTCCCACTCCGCGGCGTCGCTCGCGCCGAAGGCGTCCAGCCCGTCGCGGAGGTCGGCGATGCACGCGTCCTCGTCGGACCAGCGGACGTCGGTCGTGAACACCTCGCCGCCGAGCTCGCGCTCGACCGCCCGACCGAGGAGACCCCGGCCGATCACCCACCTAATCACGCGGAACGTCGCGGGCGCGCCCCAGTGGTCCGTGGGAGAGGTCGCGCACGATGAGGTAGGGCGGCTTGCCCATCGCCATATTCACGGAGACGCCGACGTACTCCGCCACAATCCCCAGAGACACCAGGATCGCGCCGACGCCGAGCGACAGGATGATGACCTGCGACGTCCAGCCCTCGGGCACGTCGGTGAACAACCGTGCGACGAAGACGTAGATCGCGAAGGCGACGCCGGCGATGGCGAAGACGACCCCGAGCACGGTCACCAGCCGGAGCCCGCGCGTGCCGGTGGACAGGACCATGCGCCAGAAGTGGGCGAAGAGCTTGGGGTACGAGTACCCCGACCGCCGGTCGCCCTCCTCGCGGAGCTCCACGGGGCAGGTGACGATGCGGTTCGCGACCCACGTGAGCGCCACGTCGAGGTAGACGCTGGTGCCGGAGTAGGCGGCGACGCTCCGCCCGATGTCGCCGAGCACGAGTCGGAAGCTGTTGAAGTCGGAGGCCTGGCCGCCGCCGAACACCTTCTGCAGCACCGCCTTCGATGCGCGCGACGCGAGATTGCGGACGAAGCCGTGCGGCGGGGGGTTGGTCGGCTTGGCGTAGACCACGGCCGCCTGCTCGCGGAGAGCGGTGTCGAGCATCGAGCCGATGTAGGCCGGATCCTGCTGGCCGTCCTCGTCGATAGTCACCACCCAGGCTCCGCCCGAGGAGGCGATGCCGGCGAGGGTCGCCGCGTGCTGGCCGAAGTTGCGGCTCAGCCACACCGGCTTCACGTAGGCGTGCCGGCTCGCGAGGTCGCGGATCGTGGCGTCGGAGCGGTCCGGGCCGTTGTCGTGAGCGAGGATGACCTCCGCCAGGCGCGCACGGTGGCCGTCCGCCGTGGTGAAGCCGCGGGTGTAGGCGTCGAGCTCGGCGACGACCGCCGGGAGCGTCCTCTCCCCCTGGTAGACGGGGATCACGACGGAGATCTCGTGCACGTAGTCGTCCTCGGCGGACCGGGTGGCGGGGTCGGTCACCTCATCCTCCTTCTCAGCAGAGCGTAGGAGGCGCGTCGCGCCTGCGCGAGCAGGTAGGCGCGGCCGTCCCCGATGAGCAGATCCCGACGTGACACGACGTCCGGGCGCTGCGCGCGCACCCAGGCATGCATTGACCGTACCTGCTGCACCTGCGAGCGGGTGAGTGCGACGCTCCACTGGCTAGAGCTCATACGGAAGGCGGCGCCGACGGCGTCGTCGGCGACGAAGTCGCCGTCGAGCAGCAGGCGGATGTACGTCGCCTGATCGACCGCGAAGGGGAAGTCGAAGAGCCAGTACCCGTGCTCCTCCAGGGCCTGACGGCGGATCAGGGCGCACCCGGGCTCGCCGAAGATGTTCGAGCCCGCGCGCACAGTGCGGCGCACGGCGGCCGCCCCCGACACCCGTCCGCGGAGGCCGGCCAGGCCGCGTCGCGCGAAGATGGTGCGTCCTTCGGAGTCGATGAACTCCCTCGGGCACGAGGTCAGCACCGCCTCCGGGTGACGCTCGAGCAGCGCGGCCTGCCGGCTCAGCACACCCGGTTTGAGCACGTCGTCGCCGGGGACCAGCTTCAGGTACTTGCCGCGGGCGGCGCGGCTCACCCGCTCGAAGTTGCGCGGAGCGCCGCCGCCGGCGTCGGTGTGCAGCACGGTGACGCCCTCGACGTCGCGGTACCGCTCGACGATCTCGCGCGTGCCGTCGGTCGACGCGTGGTCGGCGACGATGATCTCGCGGTCCGCAAGGTCCTGCCCGATGATCGAGTCGAGTGTCGCGGCGATGAAGCGCGCGCTGTTGTACGCGGGCACGACAACGGAGACCAGGGGATCGGCCATCATCCGGTCCGTCCGCGCCGGAACGAGAAGGACCGGTGCCCGAAGTAGCTCACGAGGGTCGTGACGAAGACGATGAGGGCCTGAGACAGCAGCACGGGAAGGTGGCCGACCTCGACCAGCAGCGGCAGCAGGACGGCGTTGATCCCGAGTGCGAGCAGGTAGACGAGCTCGAACCGGGCGAGGTCGGTGAGGGTGTTGCCACGCACGCGGAACACGAACCGCCGGTACAGGACGAAGGCGCAGAGGACGCTGGCGACATGGGCGAACAGCAGCGCGACGATGTAGCCGAGCACCTGGCCGACCGTGTAGAGGAACAGCGTGAACCACAGGAAGCCGACGACCGTGTTCACGACCCCCACCAGCAGGAAGGCGATGCGGCGGTCCTTGATCAGCTTGAGGAGCGGGCCGTCCGGGCCGGACATGCCGCCCACCGACGCGTTCGCATCGATCGGGTCCGGGGTCATCGCACCTCCTCGCTCGCGGGGTCCGGCGCGTCGACCTCGTCGAGGCGGACCGCCCGGCCGTCGGCCGCCGAGCGCCGCACCGCCTCCATCAACGCCGCCTGTCGGCGCAGGGGAGCGGTCGAGCCCGCGTCCCACGGCGATGCCGTGAGGTCGCGGAACCGAGCCACCTGAGTCGCGAACTGGTCCGCGGCAGCCAGGTCGTACGGGGTCGCGGTCGTGTTGCGGGTGACGGTGACCCGTGGAGCGCGGTCGGCGGGGATCGAGAAGGCGCGATCGATCTCGATCCGGCCGCTCTCGCCCCAGAAGCTCGCCTCGTTGCGGTAGTCGTACCCGAACCCCCACGTCGCCGTGGCGACCGCCCCGTCGGCGAAGACGAGCGTGGCGGTGCCCGACACGTCCACGCGGGCGCCGGCCCTGATCACGGCGTGCACGGAGACCGGCGGCGCACCCAGGTAGAAGGCCGCCATGTCGAGGCAGTACGCGCCGGCGTCGCCGAGCGCACCCCCGCCGAGCGCCGGGTCGTTGCGGATGTCGGTCTCCGCGAAGGCGGGGAACCCGAAGGCCAGCTCGGCGCTCGCGACGCGGCCGATCTCCCCGGCCGCGATCAGGTCGCGCACGAACAGGCTCTGCGGGTGGGTCTCGCACATGAAGTTCTCGATCAGCACCCGCTCCGCCGACTCCGCCGCCTCGACCATCCGCAGGCAGTCGGCGTAGGTCGCGGCGAGCGACTTCTCGGAGAGCACGTGCTTGCCCGCGCGGAGGGCGCGCACGGCCCAGTCCGCGTGCAGCCCGGTCGGCAGGGGAATGTAGACGGCGTCGACGTCGCTCGCGGTGATGAGGGCGTCGTACCCGTCGTAGACCTCGGCGCCCGCGGGCTCGGCGATCCCCCTCGCGCGCTCCGGGTCGCGCGCGGCGACGCCGGCCAGCTCGACGCCGTCCACGGCGGCGATTGCCGGGATCATGGAGCGCCGCGCGATGGAGGCCGCACCCAGCACGCCGATCCTCAGAGGTGGCACAGGATGCCCCGCACGTGCGGATTGATGTAGTTGTCGCGGAGCAGGAACTCCTTGATCTGGGACAGCGTGAACCAGCGGTAGTCGTCGGGGATCGCGGGCAGCGCGTCGCGGTCGACCTCCACCAGCATGTTGAGGTTTGACTTCAGGAAGAAGCGCCCGCCGTCCTCGGCGAGCCATTGCCGGTACAGCACACGGGCGTCGTCCTCCCGCGAGCCGAGGAAGAACTCGCTGAACCGCGGCACGGATCCCCCGTGCGCCGTCTTCAGGTTCGAGTAGGTCGCCTGGAGCGTCGGCGAGATCTGGTACAGGAGGGTGTTCCCCGGCTCGGCCTTGGCGTGCAGCAGGTAGTGGTGCACGCCCTCGATCCGAGCCCGGATGATCCCGAGCACGCCCATCTCCTTCTGGTACACGAAGGGCTGGTCCCAGCCGGACACCTCGCGCGACGCGTTGCTGATCTCCACACCGATGATCGAGAAGAACTCGCCGGAGCTGTGCGAGATCTCGCCCGTCGCGGGATCGGTGCTCCAGTTGCGGAGCTCGTTCACGGGCTTGCGCGTCAACTCGACCTGGCTGCGATCGCGGATCCCGTCGATCCAGGAGTAGAGCTCCGCGCTCGAGTGCAGCGCGTTCTCGTCGTCGAGCACGAGGTCGACGTAGTTGCTCAGCTTCGCCGCACGGTCGCCGTCGAGCCGCTCCCCGATGAGGCGCTTCAGCTCTGCGGCGAGGTCTCCGTCGTGGTCGCTCATGATCGGCGTGCCTCCAGTTCTCTGCGGGCGGCGACGATCGCGTCGATCGCGGAGGAGTCGCCCCACACCCCCGGCGAGTCGAAGGGCCGGTCGGGGTACCGGCCGTACCCGAGCTCGATCGACAGCCCCTCGTCGGCGATGAACCGCTCGACCCGCTCGCCGAGCGGAAGCGGCGACCCCGAGCAGCAGTTGACCACGCCCCGGACGCCGTCGGCGAGCGCGGCGGCGACGATCTGCTCGGCCAACTCCTCGACGGCGATGAAGTCGTACCGGTTGCGGCCGCTCGTGAAGGGGAACACCTCCTCCCCCCGACGCGCCGCGGCGAGGATCTTCGCGAAGATCGAGTTGCTCCGCTCGTCGTCGCCGACGATGTAGAAGAAGCGCGTCCACACCAGCTCGGTCGCCGTGCCGTCGAGGGTGCGCTCCAGCATGTCGCGGAGCGCGGCCTTCGCCTGCCCGTACAGCGACTGCGGCCGCGAGGGGGTCTGCTCGTCGACCGCTCCCTCCCAGTACCCGATCTCGTGCATGGTGCCGGCCGCGGCGATCCGCCGAACGCCGACGTCCGCGGCGTGCGTGAGGAACGAGTAGTGGGCGGAGAGGTTCTGCGGGTGGGCGCGCGAGGCGAGCACGAATCCGTCCTCCCACGCTAGGTGGATGAGCACGTCGGTGCGCCGCAGCACCCCGTCGAGCTCCGGCCCCGGGGCGAGCACGTCGAGCAGGACGTGCTCGACGTCCTGCGCGTCGGCGTCCGTCGGAGGACGTCGCCCGATCGCCGTCACCGGCACACCGGAATCCCGCAGGCGACGGACCACGTGCCGGCCGATATAGCCGCCGGCACCGGTCACCGTCACTCGCGTCGTCATGCGTCGTCCTCGTCGGGGGAGGCGGCGGGGTCCCGACGCCGGTTGTCCACGCTAGTGCAGCCGCACTCTCCGACCGCGCGTCACTGGCCGGCGAGCGCGTACTTGCGCTCGACCGACTCCTTGTCGGCGCGCCACCACGCCTCGTTCGCCCGGTACCACTCGATGGTCCGCGCCATCCCGCTCTCGAAGTCCGCGAAGTACGGGAGCCAGCCGATCTCGTCGCGCAGCTTCGTCGAATCGATCGCGTAGCGGAGGTCGTGGCCCGCCCGGTCGGTCACGAGGTCGTACTCCGACTCGTCGTGGCCCATGAGTCGCAGTATGAGGCGGAGGACCTCGCGGTTGCTCCTCTCGCCGTCGGCGCCGATGAGGTAGGTCTCCCCGATCTCGCCCCGCTCGATGATGGCGAGCACGGCGGAGGAGTGATCCGCGACGTGGATCCAGTCGCGCACGTTCAGTCCCTCGCCGTAGAGCTTCGGGCGGTCGCCGGCGATGATGTTGGTGATCTGCCGAGGGATGAACTTCTCGATGTGCTGGTACGGGCCGTAGTTGTTGGAGCAGTTGCTGATGGTGGCCCGGACGCCGAAGGACCGCACCCAGGCACGCACCAGGAGGTCCGACCCCGCCTTGGTGGAGGAGTACGGGCTTGAGGGGTTGTAGGGCGTGCTCTCGGTGAAGCGCTGCGGGTCGTCGAGCTCGAGATCGCCGTAGACCTCGTCGGTGGAGATGTGGTGGAACCGCACCCCGTGCCGCCGGACCGCTTCGAGGAGGGTGAACGTGCCGACGAGATTGGTCCGGAGGAACGGCGCCGGCGCGCTCAGCGAGTTGTCGTTGTGCGACTCGGCGGCGAAGTGCACGACCACGTCGTGGCGGGCGACGAGCGCATCGACGAGCGCCTCGTCGGTGATGTCGCCGTGCACGAACTCCAGACGCGCGTCGGGAAGGCCGTCGAGCGACTCACGGCTCCCGGCGTACGTGAGGCTGTCGAGCACGGTGACCGTCGCGTCCGTGGCGCCGATCAGATGGTGCACGAAGTTGGAGCCGATGAATCCGGCGCCGCCGGTGACGAGGAAGCGTGTCATGGTGAGCCGAGTCTAGAGGGGGCGCCGCGGCGCGCCCGGGCGCCGCTCCGGTCAAGGCGCGGTGATCGTGCCTCCCTGGAACTCGGCGCGGCACGCCGCGCCCGAGCACTTCTCGTCCGATCTCGGCCATCCGTAGGCGCCCGCCTGCGAGCCCGCTGCGGCGTAGCGGGCGAACACGCCGCTGCTCCGCTTGAGGAAGTACGACCCGGCGGGGGAGGAGTAGACGTACCCGCCCACGAAGTCCTGCGCGATGCCGCCGCCGTTCGCCGGGTAGGCGGCGGCGGGCCCGGTGGCGGGCCCGAGGGTCCCCGCCGCACCGCCCGCGCGGTCGAACGCGGCGAGCACGGGGCCCTCGATCAGCTGCACGCCACCGGCCGGCGTCCAGGTGATCTCGCCGTTCTGGAACCGCACGGAGCATCCGGCGGCCCCGCACGTCTCCGAGGTCACCGGCCACCCGAGCCGCCCGCTCTGCGAGCCGAGGGCGGCGTACCGCTGGTAGATCGCGCTGCCGCGGCGGAGGAGGACCACATCGGATCCGGTCGCCTGGTACAGGAAGCCGCCCTGGAAGACCTGCGCCGAGCCGCCGCCGTTCTGCGGGTACCGGCCCTGTGCGCTCGTCGCCGCGCCCAGTACGCCCTTGGGGCCGCCGGAGGAACGGTAGACCTCCAGGAACGGACCCTCGGTGGATCTGACACCGCCGTTCGGCGTCCACGAGACGACGGACCTCTGGAACTCCGTCGTGCACGCCGTGGCGGAGCAGGACTCCGACGAGACGGGCCAGCCCCACGGACCCTGCTCCGCACCCGATCGCGTCCACGCCTGGGTGATGAGGCTGCCCGATCGCAGGTGCAGGGCGCCGCCCGAGCGCGCCCAGTAGGTCGCCCCGCCGGTGAACTCCTGCACCTCGCGATCGCCGCGGAAGGAAGGCGGTCCCGTCGGCGCGCCGAGCGCTCCGGTCGCACCTCCGGCCTGCGCGTACGCGCTGGCCTGCCGCACCTCCTGCACGCCCCCGCGCGGCGTCCACCCGAACGCCCCGTCCTGGAACGTCACCGCGCAGCTCGTCGTGCCGACGCAGTTCTCGTCGGACGTGGGCCACCCGTAGCGTCCGCCCGGTCCGCCCGCCGCCGCGTAGGTCTGGTACAGCGCGCTCGCCGAGCGCAGGTGGAAGGTCCCGGCGGCGGAGGTGTGGATCACGCCGCCGCTGAAGCGCTGCGTGGACCCCCCGCCGGCCGCCGACGTCGCCTGATCGCGCTGCAGCGGCACGCCGAGCGCGCCCTGGTCGAGGCCCTGCGCGGAGTAGACGGGGTACCGCGGGCCGTCGACGCGCGCCACCCCGCCGGACGGCGACCAGCCGATCGATGCCCGGTCGAACGACGCCACGCACCCGGCGGGCGAGCACCGCTCGCTCGTGCGCGGCCAGCCGAGCGCACCGTACTGCGACCCGCTCGCGGCATAGTCCGCCCAGATCGCGCTGCCCTTGCGCAGCGCCGCCGAGGCGCCGGCACGGCTTACGTAGATGTAGCCCTTCGTGAACTCCTGCGCCCAGCCGCCTCCGTTCGCGTCGAAGGCGTTCGCCGGTCCCGACGGGCTCCCGACCTCGCTCGCGGTGCCGCCGATGCTCCGCCAGAACGCGCCGATCGCGCCGGGCACGTCGTACGTGGTCGCGCCGAACCAGTCGGTGAAGGTGCGCCAGAAGTTGCGGTTGCCGTACGACGAGCAGCCGTCGCCGGTGCCGTAGAGGTTCGCGAGCGCCGCGCCGTTCGGCCGGTACGGCGTGTAGATGTAGAGGCCGGCCGTGGCCTGGTTGCCGATGTACACCTGCGACGAGCCGCAGCCGCCGTTGGGGTGCCAGAGGATGGTGTTCACCCGGCCCGCGCGGTAGGCGAAGCTGTTCGGGAACGCCTGGTAGGTCTTGAACTGACGGGCGGCGCTGTAGACCTGGTTGAAGAACCCGTAGTAGAGCGCGTCGCACGGTGCGGTGTCGGGGCATCCGTAGCCCATAGCGATGCGGTACTTCGTCGCGGAGGGGCGCGACGAACTCACGAGCCCCTGCTCCTTCTCGAGCATGACGATGAGCACCTGCGGGTTGATGCCGCAGGCGCGGGAGACCCAGAAGATGATCTCCGCCGCCGACATGTTCTGCCCCTGCAGGTAGCCGCAGCGGGCGTCGGCGGCGCGGGTGCCGAAGCTCTCGCGATAGTCCTTGAGGCAGGTGTACCCCCGTTCGCACCCCGGACGGATGGCGCCGAGGAACGCCTGGATCTCCTGCGGCGACATCGTGTTCGCGTTGTAGAAGAGGTCGTCGCTGATGATGTTGCCGGGGTCGAAGCGCGACGCGTCGGCCGCGGCGGCGGCCTCCGCCCCTACGGACTGGGACACCGCGACCCCGGCGGTCACGGCGAGCGCGATCACGGCCGCGGTGGCGACGGCGCGCCCGAGTCGGCGTGCGAGCGCCCTCGACGTCGAGATGAACATGTGCAACCCCCCGGTCGGCCGTCGGCACCGGCGGCCATCGACATTCCTCTACAGGATGAAGGTTCGACCCCGATCCCGCAACACGCTCGCCGCCGTCCGCCCGCGGCGGTCGCCCGTGCCGCGAGGGGCGACTACACTCGGTCGGGTTCGCCGGGCCGCTCAGCTGACGGCACCGACAGAAGGACTCCGCTTGACAACGTCACCGCCGCGCGACGCGGGCTTCATCAGCCCCGGGCGGGGCGCCGGGCTCGTCGACGTCTACCAGCGCCGGTACCTGCTCTCCCTCCTCGTGCGCAAGGAGGTGCAGGTCCGGTACCGCGGGTCGGTGCTGGGCTGGGCGTGGTCGTACGTCAAGCCGGCCGCCCAGTTCGCCGTGTTCTTCATCGCGCTCGGGATCTTCCTGCGGCTCAACCAGTCGCAGGTCAACTACCCGATCTACCTCTTCTCGGGGATCATCCTCGTCAACCTGTACATCGAGGCCTTCTCGAACTCCACGCGCTCACTCGTCGACAACGGGGCGCTGATCAAGAAGATCTTCCTGCCCCGCGAGCTCTTCCCCGTCTCGTCGACGATCGTCGCGTTCGTGAACTTCCTCCCGCAGCTGGTCATCCTCCTCGTGGTGTGCCTCGTCGTCGGCTGGAGCCCTCAGCCGGTGCAGGTGCTCGGCATCCTGCTGGGCGTGCTCATCGTCCTTGTCCTCGCGATCGGCCTCGGGATGCTCTTCGGCGCCGCCAACGTGTCGTTCCGCGACTCGCAGAACTTCGTCGAGCTCATCGTCATGGTCGTCGTGTGGGCGTCGCCGGTGCTCTACCCGTTCGCGCAGGTGCGGGAGGTCTTCCCGGACTGGCTGATCGTGGTCTACCAGCTCAACCCGATCACCGCCGCCGTCGAGCTGTTCCACGCGGGGTTCTGGTACCCGACGACCGGCGGAGCCGGACGTCTGCCCGAGAACCTCGTCATGTACGGGCTCATCGGTCTCGGTGTCGCACTCATCACGCTCGCGGTCGGCCAGCTCGTGTTCCGCCGTCTGGAGGGTCGCTTTGCCCAGGACCTCTGAGCCCGCGACGCGCGCCACCGAGCGCATCATCGTCGACGGTGTGAGCAAGCGCTTCCTGCTCCGCCACACGCACTCGCTCAAGGAGACGGCGATCGCCGCCCTGCGTCGGCGACCGCTGTCCAGCTCATTCGATGCCCTGCACGACGTGAGCTTCCGCATCGAGCACGGCGAGTCGGTGGCGCTCCTCGGGTTCAACGGGTCGGGGAAGTCCACGCTGCTCAAGCTGATCGCCGGAGTGCTCCGTCCCGACGCCGGAGAAGTCCTGACCCGGGGCCGCGTGGCCGGACTCATCGAGGTGGGGGCCGGCTTCCACCCGGAGCTCTCGGGGCGCGAGAACGTCTACCTGAACGCGGCAATCCTCGGCATGAGCCGCACCGAGATCGAGGCGCGATTCGACGAGATCGTCGCCTTCTCGGAGATCGAGGAGTTCATCGACACCGAGGTCAAGAACTACTCCTCGGGGATGTTCCTGCGTCTCGCCTTTGCCGTCGCCATCCACACCGAGGTCGACGTGCTCCTGATCGACGAGATCCTGTCGGTCGGCGACGAGCCGTTCCAGCGCAAGTGCCTCGCGAAGATCCGGGAGCGGCATGGCGAGGGCCGCACCCTCGTCGTCGTCAGCCACGACCTCGACATGGTCGCCGACCTGTGCGACCGCGGCATCGTGATCTCGAAGGGCCGTCTCACCTTCGACGGGGAGACGCACGAGGCCGTCCGCCGGATGCGCGCCTGAGAGAGCCGCCGGCGCGTCAGCGGCGCGGGGCGTCCTCCCGGTCGATGCCCAGCGTGCGACGCCAGAGCTCCTGCGACGTGATGCTCGCGAGCTGATCGCGATAGGTCGTGCGCAGTCGTCTCCACTTCAGGCGGTAGGTCAGGTTGTTGCGGATGCTCGCCAGCAGCAGCTCGCGGAACCGCGCGGGGTCCCGCCGGTGCCAGGTGACCCCCGACCCCTCCGCATTGGTGATGGCGACGCTGTCGTGGGCCGGCAGATGCCACCACGGGGCACTGCTCGGCAGATGCGAAGCAGGACCGGCGGGTCCCGTCCGCGGAGCGCGGAACCCGTGCCGCAGAAGGTTGCGCACGAGGAAGCGGAGCAGCTCCCGCCCGCGCGGGCGCGGTGCGTGGGGCTCGACCTTCGTCGTGAGCGGGAAGTGCGCGAACGAGGTCAGGTCTTTCACCAGCGCGGACTCGGGGTACTCGGCGGCCAGCTTCCGGATCGACCCGAGCCGCGCCAGCATCTCGGGGTGAAGCGTCTCAGGGCCCGCGAGCACGCTCTCGTAGGCGAGCTGGCGGAGCCGCACTGTGTAGTAGTCCATCGACAGCAGGTGCCGCACGTCGCTCGCCAGGTTCGCCAGCGGCAGGCGTCCGCCGCCGTCGTGGGGGGAGTGGAGCAGAGCGGCGATGAGCCGGTTGCGCGCGTGGTAGAAGGCCTGCCAGTCGCGGGAGTCGTCCTTGTCCACCCAGGAGACGTGCCACACGGCCGCGCCGGGCAGGCTCACGGTCGGGAAGCCGTGGTCGCGCGCGCGGAGCGAGAACTCGGCGTCGTCCCACTTGATGAACACCGGCAGCGACAGCCCGATGCGGTCGATCACGCGGAGCGGGATCAGGCTCATCCACCACCCGTTGTACGCCACGTCGAGCCGCTGGTGGATCCAGTCGGTCTGACGGAGGTTCGAGGAGTCGAAGTCGTGGCGCGACGGGGTGATGGGACCCCAGAGGAAGTTCCATTCGTCGATCGACTCGGCGAAGGCGTGGAGCTTCGTCTTGTCGTACATGTCGAACATGTGGCCGCCGACGATCATCGGCGAGCGGGTGAGCCGGGCGAACGCGAGGGCGCGGCGGATCCCCTCCGGCTCCACCATGACGTCGTCGTCCATGAGCATCACGTAGTCCGACCTGCCGGCGGCGATGGTCTCGAGCATGCCGCGCGAGAATCCCCCGGATCCGCCGGCGTTCGCCTGGTCGATCACGTCGAGCCGGCCGCCCATCGCCTCGGCGATTTCGGGGAAGCGGGGGTCGTCGCGGATCTTGTCGGTGCCCTGGTCGACGACGTAGACGGAGTCGAGGCCCTCGAGCACGTCGGGGTCGCCCGCGATGGTCGCGAGGAGCTCGAGGCAGTACTTGCGCCGGTTGAGGGTGGTGATGGCGAGGGAGAGCGTCTGCTCGGGCGCAACGGTGTCGACGGGAGCGAGCCAGTCCCCCTGCACCAGCCGGAAGTCGGGCGAGTGGGAGATCAGGTCGAACCAGTACCAGCCGCCGTCGATGAAGTTGTCGAAGGCCAGGGCGAACTCCGTCGTCGCGACGCCCTCGACCCGCCGCGAGTCGACCACCTGGATGACCCCGCGGGCGTTGGACCGGTAGACGATGACGTCGCCGGTTCCCGCGGTCTCGACGCGCAGGCGCACGCCGTCGAGGGTGGTCCACCGTCTCCAGTAGCTCGCCGGGAAGGCGTTGAAGTAGGCACCCAGCGAGATGCGCACGTGCTCGCCGGGGCGGATTGACCGGCGTCCCTCGATCATCGGCACCACGTTGCGGTGCGTGAGGCGCAGCGGGGTGACCGCGACCTCGTGGGCGACGCCGCCGTTCGGCTGGGTCACGCGGTGGGTCGTAACGAGGTCGGACCACTCGTCGGGGTCGACGTACAGCGGCGTGACGTCGGGGTCGGACGTCGACGGGAAGACGATCTTCTGCAGCAGCACCTCAGCGACCACCGGCCACCGCCTTCTCTTCGAGCACGGGCTTCAACCTGTTCTCGAAGAAGGTGAGAGCGGAGCCGATGGCCATGTGCATGTCGAGGTACTGGTAGGTGCCGAGGCGACCGCCGAAGAAGACGCCCGCCTCGTCCTTCTGCATCTCGCGGTACGCGAGCAGGCTCGCCCGGTCGTCCGGCGTGTTGACCGGGTAGTAGGGCTCGTCGTCGCGGCCCGCGAAGCGCGAGTACTCGCGCATCACCACGGTGCGGTCGGGGGAGACGTCCGTGCGCTCGGGGTGGAAATGCTTGAACTCGTGGATGCGCGTGTAGGGCACGTCGGGGTCGGAGTAGTTCATCACCGTGGTGCCCTGGAAGTCGGGGACGTCGAGCACCTCCTGCTCGAAGTCGAGGGTGCGCCAGGCCAGCTCGCCGCCCTCGTAGTCGAAGTACCGGTCGACGGGACCGGTGTACACGACCGGAAGCGCACCGACGGCGGCCCGCTTGCTCCACGGCTGCGAGTCGTCGAAGAAGTCCGTGTCGAGGTGCACCTCGATGTTGGGGTGGTCGGCCATCCGCTCGAGCCACGCGGTGTACCCGTCGACCGGCAACCCCTCGTACGTGTCGTTGAAGTACCGGTTGTCGTAGGTGTACCGCACGGGGAGCCGGCTGATCACCTCTGCGGGGAGCTCGGTCGGCGGCGTCTGCCACTGCTTGGCGGTGTAGTCGCGGATGAACGCCTCGTAAAGGGGCCGCCCGATGAGCGAGATCGCCTTCTCTTCGAGGTTCGCCGCGTCCTTCGTCGAGAACTCGCCGGCCTGCTCGGCGATGAGGGCGCGGGCTTCGGCCGGGGAGTAGGCGGCGCCGAAGAACTGGTTGATCGTGCCGAGGTTGATCGGGAGCGGGTAGACCACGCCGCGGTGGTTCGCGTGCACGCGGTGCTGGTAGCCGGTGAAGGCGGTGTGCCGGTTGACGTACCGCCACACCGTCTCGTTCGACGTGTGGAACAGGTGCGCGCCGTACCGGTGGACCTCGATGCCCGTCTCCGGCTCCCGTTCGCTGAACGCGTTGCCGCCGATGTGCGACCGGCGATCGATGACGACGACGCGGGCGTCGAGCTCCGTGGCGGCCCGCTCGGCCACCGTCAGGCCGTAGAAGCCCGAGCCGACCACGAGAAGATCAGGGGACATGCAGATGCTCTCCGTACGAGGGTGGGATGCGCCGGACCGGCGACGTTCAGGGTATCCGATGGGGTGGCGCGCGCCCCGCGCGACAAGCGCCGGGTAAGGTTGTGCACTGCTCGCTCGGGAGGTATCCGTCACGACATGGCCGATCTGAAGACACGATCGTTAGCGGTGCGTGTGATCGCGGTCGTGGTCTCGTACAATCGGCGTCTCCTGCTCGAGGAGACCCTCGCCGCGCTCGTCGCCCAGACCCGTCCCGCCGATGAGGTCCTCGTCATCGACAACGACTCGTCGGACGGCGCTCCGGAGATGGTCGCCGAGCGCTATCCTGCCGTCCGACTCACCCGCCTCCCTCGCAACACGGGAGGCGCCGGCGGGTTCGCCGCCGGGATGGCGCAGGCCATCGCCTCCGGTGCTGACGCCGTGTGGCTCATGGACGACGACACGGTGCCCGATGCCGGTGCCCTCGCCGAGCTGCTGCGGGCCAGGAGGTCGTCGCCGGAGGGCAGCGTGCTGTGGGCGTCCGCCGTCCGGTGGACGGATGGGCGCAGGCACCCCATGAACACCCCGAGGGTCAGACCCTTCTCCCGCCCGAGCGCCGTGGCCCGCGCGCGGGCCCGTGCGTGCTACCCGATCCGCTCGGCGTCGTTCGTCTCGCTGCTCGTCGACGCCGGGGCGATCCGAGCCCATGGACTGCCTATCGCCTCCTACTTCCTGTGGAACGACGACTTCGAGTTCACCGCGCGGATCCTGCGCCACGGACGGGGCTACGTCTGCGAGCGCAGCACCGTGGAGCACCGGACGCGCAGCTTCACGTCGGCGTTCGACGATCCTGGTCCACGGTTCTATTACGAGGTGCGCAACAAGATCTGGCTGGTGCGGTTCTCGTCTGCTCTGGCGCCGATCGAGCGCATCATCTACAGCACCGTGGCGGTCGTCCGGTGGTCGAGCCTCGTCGCACGGTCGACCGGACGTCTCGTCCTGCTCGCCGCGTTCGCGCGCGCGTGGAAGGACGCGCGGACGAGGCCCGTGGAGGGGGTGTCACCATGAATGTGCGAAGGGCTCGCTATGCGACCCGGGCTACGGCTGGGGCTACGGCGTCGGAGGAGGTGCGGCCGTTGCCGGTCGCGGCCGACGTATCACCTGCGGGGGACGTTCCGACGACGGGGTCGCGCAGGGCCGAGATAGCGTGGTTCCTCGTCGCTCTGGCCACGACGGGCGTCGGCGCGCTCTTGCCGCTCCTGTTCAGCCCTCGGTACTACTTCATCAACGACACCGAGGCCGGAGCGTTCCCGCAGTGGTTCGCGATCGGCGAGCGTCTCGTGAACGGCGACTGGTCGCTTCTCAATCCGACCGTGTGGCAGTCGGGCAACTACCAGGCGGAAGGCGCGTGGGGCGTCTACAGCCCCTTTCTCTGGATGATCGGCATCGGGGCCTACATCGCGACCGACGCGGTCTTCTATGCCACTGTCGTCAAGATCGTCTGCCTGCTCCTGGCCTCGGGAGGCATGTACTTCCTGGCGCGCACGATCCAGGTCACCCGTCCGTGGGCTGCTCTCGCTGGGGCGGCGGCCCCGCTTGCCGGCTTCACGATGTATTTCGATGCGACGGCCTGGGCGAACGGGCTGATGGCCTGGTGCATGTGGCCGATCGCCTACGCGCTGGCACGACGGTCCGCACTGCAGGGCCGATCGGCGGTCCTCGCACTCGTTCCGGCGCTCACCCTCGTCGGCATCGGATATGTCAGCGCAACACTCTTCCTCGCCGCCACCTTCCTCGCGCTGATCTTCGAGGCGTCTCTCACGCGTCGTCGGACGGCGGTCCTCCGCGCGCTCGCCTTGTCGGCCGTTGCCGGTCTGTTCGCGGTGGTGGTGCACCTCCCGGGTCTCCTGACGGCGCCGGTATCGGGGCGGCAGAACCGTGGCGTGGCCAACGATGGCTTCCTCGGGCTCGATGTGAGCGACCTGCTGCAGGGCGCCATCGCGTCGGGCGGACCTCAGGTGGACATCTACGAAGGCGCGTTCATCAACGCGCCCATCACCTACATCGCCTGGTTCCTGCCTCTGGTGGCCTTCGTCGACCTCCGGCGGTGGTGGGGGCTGCTGCGGACGCGCCTCCCCCTGCTTCTGCTGTTCGGGGTGGCGGTCGCATCGGCGCTTGCGCCGTCGCAGGTGGGGCCTCTCCGATACCCGGTCCGGGTCATCCCCTTCCTGGCCGTCATCGTCCTGCTCCTCGTCGTTCTCGGACTCTCGCGCGCACGCCGCGCGGATCTGCGTGTGCGGCATCTGCTGCTCGCGCAGGGGCTGCTTGCGGCGAGCGGTTACGCGATGCTCGCGCAGAACCCGGATGCCTGGCGCCCGGTGCTCGGCGCCGGCGTCCTGACGGCCGGACTCGTCGTGGTCGCCTTCCTGGCACTCGGCGGACGCATGACGCGGACCGTGGGCCCGCTCGTACCTCCGGCGGCTCGATCCGTCGCGGCGGCACTCGTCGCGCTCGCCGGTCTCCTCGTCCTGCTCGTGCCTCAGCATGCGGTGGCGCCGAAGGCCCCGCTGTACTCCTACCAACTCCCCCGCGAGGTGGCGGCCTATCAAGGGCAGCTTGCCGGCGCCGTCGGCGATACCCTCGTGGTCGGCACGCCGCGTCGGGGAGACTACTCCGAGGCGCTGATCGGGAACGCCTGGTACGTCAACCCCTATCCCGTCGCCAACGCTTATTCATCGGTGTACTACCCCGGCTACAGTTCACGGCTCTGCATGGATTTCAAGGGGACGACCTGTGCAGACCTGTATCAGAGGCTGTTCGAGCGACTACCGGACTCCGGGGAAAGGCTCGTGGACGTGCTCGGGGCAAGCACGCTCGTCGTCATCGTCGCTTCGTCGTCGGAGGAGGAGTCCGGCGCGATCCAGCGCCGCGACCTCGATCCCGTTCCCGAGGGGTGGAGTGTGCTCGAGGACACCGGGAACACGCGGACCCTCGTGCGCGACGAGCCGGTGGACGGTGCCGGTGGTGTCGCCTGGACGTCGGAGGGCACCAGCGCGGCCCTGGTCGCACGCGGCGCGATGAGCACGAGCTTCCGCGTCGACGACGTGCCTGCGGGGGGTGGCGAGGTCGCCCTGCGACTGATCCCGTGGCCCGGCTACCAGGTCGAGGGGGCGCGGCTCGCCGACGAGCCGACCGACGATCTCGCGCTCACGGTCGAGGTGCCGGAGTCGGCGCGGGGCGAGGTGGTCACCGTCACCTTCTGGAGCCCAGGCTGGCAGGTGCAGGCTGCGGCCGG
>Ga0325401_1000968_pt1 | contig 23077 bp, 26 predicted proteins | sample PopdelMetagenome_FD_205666 | JGI IMG/M metagenome (GOLD analysis project Ga0325401, IMG submission 205666) | Populus deltoides microbial communities from Bellville, Georgia, United States - Xylem-PdKOR-R2 | ecosystem: Host-associated > Plants > Phyllosphere > Stem > Wood/Secondary xylem | place... | reverse complement strand
GCGGAGCCGGCGTAACTCCAGCAGGATAAAAGAATAAAAAATAAAAGAGTGCTGAGCGTAAAGCGTTTTTTCATGAAACGAAGAGGCGCAAACGGCGCGCCGAACTTTGTAAAGTTTGCTAAAATCTTGCTTTACTTATATGTCTTTCGGCTAATAGCGGGCGGTAATGCGTACTGGCTGCCAGCTTTTTTGCACAAACACCACCCGATTCGTTACCATTAGGAGTTCTTCCGGGCTAACGACGGTAATCGACGCGGGCGCGGGGTATTGATCGTTGGCAACGGCTGGCAACTGCTCGGGCAGCAACTGCGTACGGTCGGCATTGAAAGTGAAAGACCGGTGCGTCAGGGCATTGACAAAGCCCCCAACCACCAGCGAGTCCGGGTAGCCCCGCACGGCAGTAAAGTACTGGGTTTGCCACGCTTGATCAATAAAGCCGACGTAGGTTTCTTTTGTGGCAAACCGACCAATTCGGACCTCTACGTCGCTCTTGATCAACGCGGGAACTTCCGCCATTATGTTTAGCGACGCTTGCCCATCGCTATTCAGATCAATGGCACAATCGCTAGTGGCCGACAAAAGCCGGTATTTGCCCTGGAACTGCTCGCGCAAAGCCTCCAGGTCTTCGCTCGGTGCGGGCGATAGCTGATGGTTTTGGCAACTGCTCACGGTCACGGTTACACTCAATTATTTTATAACGCAAAGAAGACAGGCTTCAAAATACACCTTTCTGGCTTCGTTGGTTGGTAACGTATAGGCAGGAGAGGTCAGCAGATAATAGCGGATGGCAAAGCCATAAGAATTACTCCTAATTAAACTCCCCGATGTGCCACAGAATACCGGAGGGGTCGTGGATAAAGCCTTCCTTGCCCCACGCTTCTTGCCGGATTGGCAGCACGCGTACCCCCGCGTATTGACTGGGCAAGTCCAGCGTCGCTAGTTCCGCCCAGTACTGCTCCACGTCCGCTACTTGCAGAAACAGCATGGTGTTAGCCACCCAGTCAGGCACGTAGGCATCCTGCAGGTAAAACCCGACGTCCTGCCAGGAAAAATAGCATAACACGGGCGAGAGCACGAGTTCCGTGAAACCTAGGGTCCTGTAAAAACGCCGCGAAACGACGAAGTCTTTGGCGCCGATAAAAGGACGGATCGATAGGACCGGTGAGGGCATGGGGACAGCAGAGAGAAGAATAGGCGGAACGACAGCGGCCAGAGTCATGAGGCAAGATGGGATATTTTTAGCAAGTAGCTGCCTACGCGCCCACTTTCCGGCGTTCTGTGTGAAAGGCGTGGTAACAGTGATGAAGTGCTCGGTACACCACACTTGCCTGCAAGTTCAGCACGACCTTGAACCGCTTCAGAACCTCATGGTCCGGAATAAATAGGCGCTGGTCCTTGAGCGACCTATAGCTCGTGCGCTCGGCGAGGCTTACCTCGAAGCAGGATGACTCAGGGCAGCGTGTGAAGTGGCCTCTTCAGTGGGCCCACGCCGCGCACTGACCCTACTAAGAAACAACTTGCGTGGGTGATTGCCACACCACGCCCGAAAAGAGGAAGTCCGGGTTGGTGGAACAACCCGGACTTCCTCGCATGAGGTAGAGAGATCTACTAGGACCTGCGACGATCTTAATAGATTTCACCGCGCAGCAGCGAGCCATCCGCCCCGACGGCAAAAAGCGTGTACGCCCCGAACCCCGCCAGTTGCACGGCCTCCCCGCCTTGGGGCGACCAGTTGTTCTGGGAGGGCGACGTGCTACTCACCTGCGAATAGATCGGAAAGCCGTTGGTGCCGGCCGGGCCACGCGCTACCAGGGTGGTACTGCTCGAGCAGGCAATCTCTTTGCCGTGCCCCTGGTACTGGGTGAACGAGCCCCCGCCGTTGGGAAAGATCCGGGGGGAGGGGCCGACGAAGATCTGGTCGGCATCATTCACTACCCACGGCCGCCCCTGGTAGTCCACGGCCAGCGACACGGCTCCCGCCCCGGACGTCACCTCATACGCGTCCCCGTTCCAGAGCAGCCGGTAGATGGGATGCCCGCCGGGCACGTTCGCGGCGCCCAGGAAATAGGTGTACTGGTCGTTGTAGGTGGCTACGTCCACGGCTGCGTAGGGGTACTGGTACCAGTAGTTCGTACCATCACTCTGGCTATAGAGGTTGTTCTGATCGTTGACCACGTACATCGTGTTTCCCAGCCCAGTCATGGCAATCTTCGTGGCGCCTCCGCCGTCGGGGCCATTCAGGGACTGCCAGACGGGCGTCTGGTCGTAGTCGGTGGCCAGTTGGTACCAGATAGCGTGCCCACCGTAGCTATTGGTAGCACTCAGCGCACCAAGCGTCGGCGAACCGTAATAATGCACCAGGTCATCAGCGGCGGCGATCTCGCTGAAGGGCTCCGGCGTATCGACGGGGTAGTACGTCAGGGCCGAGGTCTGCGCCTGGGTCGTGGGGGTCACGGGCGTGGGCAGATCGGCCTGACAACCGGCCAGCCAAGCACTGCTGAGCAGCACCGATAGTAGGCGGGTGGGTAGAGGGTAACGCATACAGAGGAAGGAATAGAAATGAATGGATAGGAACGGAGGCAAGTGTAGGAGCTTGCAGCGCACTACCCAAGGACAATCGGCTTGACTTTGTGACAGTTAGCAGTAGATAAGATACGTCAACAACTGGCTAAGAAGTGCGAAAACATCAGCGCTCTATGTAGGTTTGGTTGCTGCGCTCAGGGACGCCAAAAGAGGGGCGACGCCCCTGAATTTGCCTGTCGTGGCGGCCCTTCCTGGCTGTCCTACCACTGGAAGGGCGGGCGTACAAATGCCCCGCTGCTTGTCGTGATTGCCCCCCTTTGAAGTGCGCCGGCCAGCGGATCCTTGTGCCTGCCATCAGCCACTAGCCCCCCATGCGTAAGCTTATTGCCGCCCTGAACATGACGTTGGACGGAGTCTTCGACCACACGGCCGGCATCCCGGACGAGGAAATCCATCAGCATTACGCCGATCTGCTCCGTAGCGCGGGCACCCTGCTCTAGGGCAGAACCACATTCCGGCTGATGCAGTACTGGCAAACGGTGGTCGAAAAGCCAACCGGCAACCCGGCCATGGACGACGTTGCGGTGGTCATGGACCGGGTGCCGAAAATTGTATTTTCTCAGACAATGAAAGACCTAGAATGGGCCAGTGCACAACGCGCCACCCGGCCCCTGCCGGAAGAGGTGGCAGCGCTAAAGCATCAAGTGGGGAAGACATCCTGGTGGGCAGTCGGAGTTTGCTGATTCAACTGCTGAACCTCTACCTACTGGATGAGTTGCAGGTGTATCCACCCCGTGGTGGCTGGTAGCGGGTCGCTCTTCCTGGAAGACCTACACGAGCGCGTAACGCTCAAGCTCATCAATACCAAAGTATTTCGAGACAGTGTGGTCGGACTGTCCTACTCAACCAGCAGCGCCCCCTGCCTAGCGTAATTTTATCTCCCGTTCCCAGACGAAGGCCAACCAGGCGTTATATATTCATAAATATAACGTATTGTTGCGGCCGCGTTTTACTACCGCGGTCTATGACAAAAGCACTCTTGCTTGTGGGTTTTCTGCTCCTATTGACTTCTTTCACGCCCGTTCAACAGGTTCCGCCGCCAGCGAGTCTGCAAGTAAGCGGCGTGGTCGCCCGCCCCCTCACCTGGTCGGCCACCGACCTGGCCCAGCACCCCCACGTCACGGTGCGGGCCACCGATAAGCAAGGCCACGAACATCGCTACGCGGGCGTGCCGCTCCATGCCATCCTGGAGGCGTGTGGCGCGGTGACAGACAACCGACTGCACGGTAAGGAACTGCGTAAGGCCTTGCTGGTAACGGCGGCGGATCAGTACGAAGTGTTCTTCGCGCTGGCTGAGCTAGATCCTACTTTTGCCGCCCGTACGATTATTTTGGCGGATCAGTGCGACGGACGCCCCCTGCCCCCAACGGCGGGTCCCTGGCAGGTGATTGTTCCCGGGGAGAGAAAGCCCGCGCGGTGGATCAGGCAAGTGGTTCGCCTACGGGTAGTGATCCTGCCCTAGTCGTTGACCTTGCAAGACAACTAGGCAAAAGCTGGCGTCAACTTCCCGGGGGCTTTGTGCGCACAAAGACATAGCTTGCTGCGGGAATTTTACCGGCTAAAAAGGTCGATGATCCGGGCAACACCAACTGCCGCTATCAAGTCCTAAGTAATACTCTTCCTTGGCAAGCTGCCTGTGAAAAGACCAGCGCGCTTTACTGATTAACTCGCTTAGCTATTCAGCAGAATAATCAACTATCAATTTTGATAATTATCAGCCTTGTGACAGATCAGAACAAACATTTATTGATTCTGATAACTGTCAGAACTGTTATCTATCAGAACAATCAACCAACTATTTTGATAGCGAGCAGTGTCGTTATCTATCAGAATAAGTACACCTCAATCCTAATGGCTATTAGAATAGAGGCATAGCAGCACTGTTGCGCCTGCTATAGCGTCCTCTGTCAGCAGCCGTACTACCCACGAGTAGTCAGGGGCACCCGTTACTTCGTCAATGTTCTATTGGATGCTCTTCTTTTCCTGGACCGGACTGAATGTGCTGAGTGGAGCCGTGGTAGACTGGTATTAAAAGGCGAGACGGACCGACCAGTCTGCCTACCTAGCAGTGCGAGATTTTTGTTCGGGTGATCTTGCAAGTACTGTCAATGGTCGTGCTCGGTGGATTGTGGATGGCCAGCTTCTACTTCTAGCCTGTACAGGTTTGCTGGCTGCTGCTAGCCATATTCGGCGCGGCCATCGGCAAAGGCTGGGTAGACGACCAACAACGGGTCCTCACGAAAACGCCCGAGATAGGATTATTCAACTACGCCTTGCTGCGGGAGTTGCTCAATCTACTCCAGTTCCTCTACTATCCCTGGAAGCGCCCCAAGTAGGGCTGGAGCCAGCTGATAAACCTAATATTTCCGGATTTTACCGCGTCTCAAAAAATACCGCATAAAAACTTGCTAGAAACGGCCGCTACGCGAGTGCCCGTAGCGAAGTCGCAACCGAGAAAAGTGCCTTTTTGGGGTCTGTTAGCGGAAGCAATAGCGCTACGTAGCGAATACGCCTTTTCCTCATCTTGCTGCTGGTGGGCTACCGCTGTTTTCCTTGCGCAACCCGCTTCTCAGGGCGTATACTCATCCCGTTAGCAAGTCCGCGCAAGCATTCTATTCCCTTGACAACCAATCATATGCTTCGAAACAGGTGTTTTCTACCGCTAGAAGAAGTCTTTTCCCTGCTCGGTATCCGCGGGGGGTGTAGTATTGTCGCGCTTAGCTTACCCACGCATGCCGACTCCTGCCGCTTCTCCGCCTCCTACTTTCCTGCAATTCGGTCCCGATGCCACGATGATTCGCATCGACGACATCCTCTCCATCAGCCGCGAGTACCTCGACATCACCGATGAGCGCCGCGAGCGCTACAAGGGCTTTATCACGCCCGAAGGCAAAGCCTACGTCATTCATCTCGTGCTCCGGGATGGGCGCTCGCACCGGATCAAGTGTCTGACCCAGGCGTTTCAGGAGCAGATCTTCGCCTCGCTGAGCCAGGCCTTACATAACGTGGTGATTCCCTTTCCGCCGGGCATGCTGGAGGCGGTGCATCAAATCTTCGACCGCATGGCCTCGGACTAACTACAGGGGAGCCTTTTGGCTTGGTCGTGCGTCTCACGGGTTCGTCTGCGGCTGACAGCTGCGTAGCCACTCCTGGGCTTCGCCGACGTGATGAAAGAGCTGCAGTTCCACGACATTGCGCACCAGGGGTGGAAAGGTGAGCGTGAGCACATCCGCGTGCGTATCAGCTTGGACGACGTGGGCAATGTAGCGCAGGCCGAGTTGAAACGCCTGGGGCAGCCAGGCCCGTTGCAACCACTCCACTGAGTCAAACCAGGAGCCCTGTAAGTCCGTATTGTCGTTAAGCAAGTAGGCGCACTGAAAGGCCCCGGCGTGGGCTAAGTAGTTCTCGGCCCCGCGCATGGCTTCTGCCGCATCCACGTGCCCGCGCCAGGTGGCCCGAAGCCAGCCCTCGGCTTCCTCATAGGTGAGCGTGCAACGGCTGCCATCGGCATCTTCCAGAAAGGTAATCAACATACGGCCACAACTAGCACTACGACCAAGGCGACGCCCTCAGCCGTCCCCCTTGGCAAGAAATCAAAGGTGCAAAACCCGACTAAACCCAGCAAGCTGAACCGTACTACGTGGTTCTCGGGCAGCCTAAACGAGGAGACACCCGTAAGCGGGAGCGATGGCCACTACCTTTGCCGAGTTTCAGGCGCTGCCCGAGCGCGAACAATATGCCGTGGTCTACCGGGAAGGGGTGACCGTGTCCCAGCGCCGGCTGGGGGAACACACGGTCAAGTTGTGTCAGATGGCCGGCCAGTTCTTTGCCGAGGTAGCCTACCATCCCGGCCGTTGCGCGCTCGTATTCGTGGCGGCCTTTCCTGACCGCGACCCCGATCGATTGACTCCGTACCGAGTGTACTAGCCAGGTACTACTGTTAAGAAGTCCTCAATGGCGGCCAGGGTTTCGATCGGCGCACTCAGGTGGGGACAGTGGCCCGTGGCCTGCAAGGTCACCAGCGTGGCCTGGGGCAGGTGCGCCAGCAAGTAGTCGCCCACTTCGGCCGGAGCCACCGCATCCTGCTCACACTGCACCAGCAGCACCGGCACCCGCAGCTGGGGTAAGAACGGGCGGCAATCCGCCAGCAGCGCGACTTGCATAAACTCGCGGGCGATGCGCGGGGAGAGCTGACAGAAGTATTGGGCCAGTTCTTCACCCAGCGCGGCGGGGTTAGTGGGTCCCATCAGTAAACCGGCAAACAGCGTTGTCCAGCTCGTGTAGTCGGTCTCCAGTAAATGCAACAAGTGGTCGACGTCGTCCCGCTCGAAGCCGCCATAGTACTCCCCTTCGTTGAAGTAATAAGGGGAGGGCGCTAGCATGATCATCTTCGCTACGCACTGCGGCGCCTGCACGGCGGCCAGTAGCGCGATCATGGCCCCTACCGAGTGCCCCAGCGCCACTACCTGCCGCAGGTCCAGCGCTTGGCAGATCTCGACTACGTCCTGGGCGTACCCCTGCAGGGTGGCGTACTTGATCGAATCGTACGCCGCCGGATCGGACTCGCCGGCCCCGACGTGATCAAACAAGACGAGTTGGTAGCGGGCGACTAAGGTGGGCACCAGGTAGCCCCAGATGTGCTGGTTACAGCCAAAGCCGTGGCAGAGCAGCAGCGTGGGCTTGTCCGGCCCCGCCCCAAGTACGCGCACGTTGTTGCGCCGCACCATCTGCTCCCGAAAAGAAAGCGTGGGGACGCCGGGGGCTTGGGTGGGGGCAATAACGGTGGTAGGGGCAGTGACCATAGCAAATAAGGCAGCTACTAGCAGAAAATTATGGACGAAAAGAGCATACAAGTATAATATAATAAAATATATATTATATAATTTTATTTACAACCCGTATCCTATCGCCGCCCGTAAAACCTGCCCATGTCTCGGTTCAGCGGTGTTGTAGCCTCGTGCGGTAGCGCTTGGCAGGAGTTCTCTTTGCTACTGCACATCCATAGCAGTTGCCGTCCCGGCATCACCAGACAGGAGTAGCCCAGCACCAGCGGGCTATCCCATCTGCTGCAACCAAGCGATAGCACTAGCCTCGTCCGCAAAATAGCGGTGCGTAAGTTCCAGCGTTTGCGCCTGCAGACGCACCGTGTCCATGGCTAGCCGGGCAAAGGCGTCCTGCGCCTGCACCACGGCCCCGTAGCGGTAGCCTCCTTCCACAATGGCCTGCGGTAGCCACTGCTCCACCAGCCACGCTTGCTCGACGAAGGAGAAGGCGCTCATCTGCCGCTGATCTACCAGCAACAAGCCGCTGCGCTGCCGCGCCAGCAAGTGCTTGGTATGCTGCAGCAGCCCGTGCCAGACGGCTAGCTCGCGCCGACCCGGCGCGTAGGTCAGGCGGACGAACCCTAAGAAGTCCTCTCCCACCCGGCCGGCGGCATTTTCAAAGTATAGACGCGCAAGAAGTTCAGGCATGCCTTACGAAACAACAAAATAACCTAGACGATAGCCAACGAACCAGCTTGTGGGCGCTTGGTACAAAAAGCATGCACAATTAGTCGGTTGTGCGCTCTTGTCCTGGCCGCTGCCCTTCTACTAATTCGATGTAGCCTACTTGGTCTCACTTCCGGGTATACACCAACAGTACGGTTCCGAGGTCCTCAAACTAGAGTTGCGAATGAGTGAGTGCTTGTAAGTCCCGCACTAGACTGGAGACATGCTGCATGAAGGGGTTATTCACTAAGAAGCGGCAGAGCGGCTACTCTAACGAGAGAGACAAGGGTTGAGATAAGCGTAAGGTAAGACTGGACATTAGAATAGATAAAATAGCATAACCTGTCAGCACATTAAATATATTTATTATAAGGTATAACCCGAAACCCTGCATGGGTCCGAATAGCCTATTACGAAGGCAATGTACTGCTTCCGCCAGAGGCCTATGCGCAGTAGGTTTTACGCATAAGTCCACCCTAGACCAGTCCTTCCGAACAGTCCGTGTTAGCTAAAACGAGACGTCCGAAAGGTCTTATTTCCTGTTCAAGTCTCATAATCTGTTTACTTCCGTTCAGCGCTTGCGTCGTCTCGCAAGCGTGCGCTTCTATGGGCTGATGAGTTCTCCCTGATGTCTTTAGGTTGATCGTTGCCGGGGTGCGCTGGCTGCCGACTACATCTACAACGGCGGACCGCCTACTCCCCCTAATCCTCACCGTAGTAGGGTGTTTGGCGCTCCTAATTGCCCTGACTGTTCTCGCGGACATGTGGTCTTGACGTAATAGAAGGGACTTATAACATCCGTTTCGCAAGTAGCCACGTCTATAGCGTATACCCAACATGTATTTCCTTGGAACCTCAGCCTACTACCCTACAAATCGCCTCCCTACAACAAGAACTACAAGCGATCCTTCGGACGACGGACTCTGTTCTTGGGCATATCAGGGTTGCGTTAGCCGAACTCAACAGTCTAGGAAAGACCCCTGATCCCTTGAAACTGCACGTTATAGCCGCTGCCATTCGTGCGCTGGCGGCAGCGAAAACAACTGTGCCGATCGCCCTGCAGGCGCTATCTGACAGCTCTACGCCGCTAGAGTCACTCACGCAAGTGCTAGCGGCCATGCAGTTGCCACACAGCACGCCGACGGGTATCCCTTACGACTCGCCCTTATCAAAGAAGGAGCTAGGCGCCCGGGCCTACAAGGTGCTGGAAGGCCGTGGCGTCACCACTATCCGCCAGTTCTGTGGACTGCATCTGTCTGAGCTGCTGCAGAAGCGCAACCTAGGCAAGGTGTCCTTACGGGCCATCGAAGTCTACCGCGCCAAGCTCGGCGTGCCGTTGTAAGCGCAGCAGCAACTCCCAAAGCGGCTCTAGCGCAAAGTGCCGCCGAACGCTTGTCGACTACCAGCGGGAGAAATGCGCAGAATAGCAGATATTTACCGCGTCTCGTGTGCCTATCTCCCTCAACCCGGCGGCCGCTGCTCGCCCCTGCCTCCTTTATGGAAACCCTGCCTCCTACTGCCTCTCCATCCCTTGCCCTGGCTTGTCCGAGCTGCGGTCAGTCGGGTACCGGTCGTTACTGCGCCGCGTGCGGCGAAGCCCGCCACGCGCACCGTATCACCGTGGCCCACCTGCTGCACGAAGTGTTTCACCTCTTCACCCATGTCGAGCAGGGCTTTCTCTACACCCTGCGCGAACTGCTGCTCCGTCCTGGCACCACGCAAGCCCGTTACCTGGCCGGGCAGCGCGCCCGTTTCCAGAAGCCCTTCTCCGCCTTCTTCGTGGCCTGCACCGTGACGGCACTGGGGCAGTTCGCCCTCAAGTCGCTGCTCACGCGCTGGTACGGGGTGGACGACGACTCCACCGACTTTTTTCGCCACTACTTCTCCCTCTTGCAAGTCGGGCTGCTGCCGCTCTATACGCTCGTGGCCTGGGCCTTCTTCCGTCGCCAACGCTATAACTACGCCGAATGGGCCGTCATCACCGCCTACAGCTTGTCGCTGCTGCTCTATGGCGCGCTCGCCCTGAACCTGCTGCGTCTGCTCTGGCCCAGCTTCGATACCAAGTACGTGGAGTTGCCGCTGATTGTGGTCTACAACACACTCACCTACTGGCGCTTGTTCCCTGCAGAAGCCCGGGGCGAGCTCATGAGCAAGAGTTTGCTGATCAATACAGCCTGCTTTGCCTTGTCCAACAGCCTAGCCGAGTTGGTCGTAGCCTACGGTCACCACGGATAAGCGGTCTAGGAGACTAGCCCAGAGTTCTCAGCTGGGCCTTGCTAGCCGCTTTTTTAGCTTGTGCCTAGGTCACGTAGCACGGCGACGTTTCACACGACAGAGGGCCAGCGTATGAAGAGAAATACTTTAGGCTATATTCGCTGCGTGGGGTGTACATTCCCGCCGCAGTTGAGGAGCGCTGCGGCGCTACGCTAGGTTCAGAACCGGCACACATCCGTCCTGTTTTTTTCCTAAAGCTCGCTGGCGGCGGTGGTTTTCTACTCAGGATCCACTGGCGCCGGCAGGCCTGTTTTGGGTAGTAGAAACTACGAGAAAGTACCCCAAAATCGACACCCCCACCACACATGTTTGCCAGTGAGCGGCGTTCTGCTCCGTTTTCCGTAGTACTTTAGAAACAGCACGCCAGCGAAAGCTTGGCCGAACTGCTCTTTGAAACGCCCTTTCTTCCCGTTCACTACGGCAAGGCTACTAGTGGCAGCCGGCGGCGGAGAACCGCCGCCGGCTGCTGCAAGGCTTAGCGACGAAAGCGCAAATCCATGGCCAATGAGAAATAAAACCCCGGCCAATCGTACTTCCTTTTCAGTACATTGGGGAGGAACAAATCGCATCGGAACAAAAAGAGACCAGTCATTGGCTGGGCTTTTTGCTTGCGCTTCGGGGCCCAGGAGCACACGAGCTGTTAGCGCCGAGTCCGCAAGAACAGCGCTTGCTCACCTTGTTTGTGCAGGGGAAACTAACGATTGAGCAGGTGCTAGCGCAACTGAACCGCTGAAACGTAGCGTCAGGTGGTGCAGTTGGCAAAAAATACATTCGGGCCAAGCTGGATGGAGCCCACGTAAGCGGAAGCTGGCCGGAATGGAGCAGCCGATTTGACAGGCTGGGTGCGTATGGTTGGCATCTATGACGCCGATGCCCCGGTGATAGGCGTGAAACGGAAAGCGACGGCGGGGCATACAGGACGTAGAGCGGGAATAGACGGTGGTAATTTACAGAATAATGACACATCATCATAGTCATAGAAAAGACTAGCCCCGTTGCTTCCCATAGCGGAGCTTTTTGTTTACTAGACCCTATTGCGAAGCCCTACGAGTTAGTCGTCTGTGCGCACGGGTTTGTGGCAAGGTATGCGCGCAGCAGCAGCAGCAGTAGAACCCAAAGCCGCCCTGTCACCCAAGCGCACGCTAGCGATCAGACTGGTTGGCGTCCTAGCGACAGTGATTGCCCTTGCTTGGCCTGCTGCGCCGTCTCACCTACGCACTAGCGCAGGCCTAACGGCAGCTCGTGCTACCTAGCTCAAAGCGTTCGCGGTGCGAAGCCAAGGCCGCGCAGCAGCGCTACAATCGCGGGAAGCGCTGTCACGGCGCCAGAATCGCCAGGATAATTGAGCAGCCGCGGCTGAGTGCCACCGCCGGCATCAGCTCCTGCCAGGTTGGGCGGCCAAACAACCAACGCAGGGCCAGTAATTGAATGCTATCGTACAGGTAGTCAAGGAGAAGTAAAAAGCCCCGGTCAACTTGATCGGGGCTTTTTTTAGCAGCTCTCCCCCGAAAAGCTGGGCGCCGGAATGGAGAAGACGCTACCCTTCTGAACGCAGTGCCGTTGTCAGAAAGCAGATAATAGAACAGAAAGAGCCCAGTCCGTGACCGGACTTTTTCTTAGCTGAATGACTCATGCTAGAACCCTAGTAACTCGTCAGCTATTATTCGTGGTCGCTCCGGGTGCACCCAGAGCGAAGCAAGGCGATCTACCCATAGGGTACTACTGTAGTAATCCTCTATGCCACTGGGCTCTCCCGCTGCTCGGTCGGCGTTACCGGGAACATCGGGGTGTTGCGTTTGCCTGGGCGCTGCCCCTACCCTGAAAGCGGCCTGTTGCAGCTCTAATCTACTCGTCATACTGGTCGACACGACTATGATTTGCGCCGCGTCAAAGTGGGACATAGCGCCAGGAAGAAGCCGAGCTTCTTAGGTTGGTTTCCCCCACCACGCCTCGAAGCGTGCGCGCTCCATAATTAGGGGAGCCGCGTTAGGGGCGTGCGGTAGCTTGACTAACACGTGGCTGTCTTCCCAGTCAGTAAGGTGCAGTTCATACGGCTGCGCCAGGCGAAAGCCAGCGAAGCCATCTAAGCCCTGGAAGATGCGTAGTTCGGTGCGGGGGTGGCGGTCCATGCGGTAAAGGTAGGCACGTTGAGTGTCGATCGCCAAACAGGCGTTCCCTCTTGGTTCGTCGTCGCTTTCATGTCGAGTCTTGCTGTCGTTCCTTACCCAGCTGGGTCAAGCCGGCTTTCTACCAGTGACTTATCGGCGCATTGCGCGCCCTGTTCTGGGATCAGCAGCTCCTTACTTGGTGTTGCTTAACCGCCTCCCATTTGTAGCGCCCCGACGTACTGGTACGTGTTGATCAGCACGCCCGTGGCCGTCACCTGCGTGTTGACAACGGCTAGTTCGCGCGCATTGGCCCCAACCGCAAAAAAGCGTTTCCCCCGGCCGAGCAAGACCGGATAGACGAGTAACACCACCTCATCAACCAACTCGTGCTCGAACAATGCGGTCGTGAGCGTCGAACTGCCCCAGACGAGCAGGTCCGGTCCGTCACTCCCTTGGAGGTGGCGAACAGCGCCCACAAGGTCCGCGCCTAAGGGCTGTACCGGTCCCCAGGCTAAGCTCTCGGGCCGGTGGGTGGCGACGTATTTGGTCGCTTCGTTCAGCCCCTTGGCGATCGGAGTGTTCCCCGCCTGCGACCAGTAGTTGGCCCAGATATCGTAGGTGCGGCGACCCAACAGTAGATCGAAACAGCTCCCCTGTGCCTCCAACACAGCCGCTAAGCCGGCGGGCGAACGATAGGGAACCGTCCAATCGCCATGGGCGAAGTCCACGCTGATTTCGTGCTGGATCACCCCGTCCAGCGAGATGTGGGCCAGAAGTTTGATTTTTCGCATGTCGTGTGCTTATCGTTTTCGGTAGGCACAAAGGTGTTTCTTTTTACACATCCGCAGTAGGAACAATCGCGTCAATGATGTGGGGCGCATGCGACCACTGCTCTTCAACCTCGTCCAAGCAGCGGAGTTGCCTATAGCCATCGTTAACATTTAACAAGCACGCCACCAGTAACAAATCTTGGATTAATGTTTGAGTAGCTTTTACCTGCGTCAGTAACCTGTTAAGAGTAGCTTCTAATGTAACCGGCCAGCTCCGTCCCACGCCACGAGTTGACCGGTTGGTTATTTACCCTCACTAGCCAGCACATTCATTAAGTATGTCAAGCCGTGTAGGTTGTACATGCGCGGCTTGACTAGCCACAAACTGCAACTACAGATTATAAGCGACTCGAGAAGGGAACGATTGACATCGCGAGTTTGGTCTATAGGGGGCTCATCTACTGCCTATTCAATTCGGTTGGCACAGTATTCGTACTAGCGGGTAGGGTAAGTTGTTTCTGAGGGGATAGAGCTTGCAAATGGCCGAGAGCGTAAAGCGGGCTGCCCAATTAGGCAGCCCGCTTTATGTTAATTAACTATTTTGAAAGTGGTAACCAGCATTATTGTGAATACTGAACCGTCTAATATTCTATTCTTGCCTTCATGATTAAACGGGCTGTCTTCCTACTAGGACTTTGTATACTAGCTGCTTGTCAGCGCCAGCCATTATCAGTTCCGCTTGAGGGAAAGTGGAAGTTACAGCGAATTATCCAAGCGGATTACACGCGGGAAAGACAGTTGCGCCAACGAGGCAAAATGCCTCGGTCCAGTAGCACATACACCTATTTGACTTTCACGGATCGTGTCATGGTTTACCACTTTCAGGGCGATAGTGTCTACGCCATCACTAATCCCTATACGCGTCGGGATGATACTCTTCGGATCGTACTGGATGGGACCCCGCCCGAGGATCCATTCATCGAAACCATTATCGCATCACCTGCACTTGCATGTCACGCAGCCACACTCAATTGATTCGATTTATGATTATGCTGAGTGGGACACCTTTCTAAAGCGATAACTAATGTACCTGTCCGAGAAGTCCCATTATCCTATGTTCGTCCACCAGCCGTAAAGGTGGCTATTGAGAAGGAAAGGGGAGGAACAAGATTCATCCATTATGGAGCCCTGCGAGCTCGTTTGACATGACAATCCCCTCCCTTTTCTAGGACTACTTTGTACCGTTCCGTGAGGCCCGAGAGCCTGTATTAGATACTGTGATTAAAAGCAACCCAATGGATTGTTTTTATTAAGTTAAGACTTCCAAAGGAGCGCCCGTGGGTGCATCCTGCGTAGCCTCGGCACCTATGGGCGTCGGGGCTACTTCTGGGGCTGGTGTCGTCGCCGGGTGGTAAGCGGGATCATACATCTGGTCCTTTTTCCAAAGCGAATAGCAGAGTACGAGCAGTTTGCGCATCACGGCAATCACGCCGACCTTCCCATTGGGAGAACGGGCCCGCAGTCGGGCGTAAAAGGCTTTTTGCTGCTCGTTGTAACGCAGACTGCTCACCGCTGGCAAGTAGAGGGCTGTGCGCAGGCGGGCGTTGCCGCGCTTGGAAATGGCCGTGGGGCGGGCCAGGTTGCCACTTTGCCGCTGCACCACATCCAAGCCCGCATACGAGGTCAGTTGCCGCTCGTTCTCGATGAGCGCAAAGCCGCTGGTTTCGGCCACGATGGTTACGGCCGTCGTCAAGCCGATGCCTGGCACACTGGTCAACTGGGCCAGCTTGCGAGCCAGTTCAGGGGTGGCCTCTACCACGGCCGCCGTTTGGGCATCGATGGCCTGCAGCTGCTCCTCCAACAAGGCTTGGCGTTGCTGCAAGCGCGTCAGGGCCTGTGGGTCCGGCTCGTAGCTGTGGGCGTAAGCGTAGGCGCGGTTCTTGGTCTGCGCAGCCTGGGTGCGCAGTGCGGCCCGCTCGCGGGTAAGCGAGCGCAGTTGACGCATGGCCGGGGTGAGCGGCTGCCAGGCCGGCAATTGGCGCTCGAGTCCCAAGCGGCAAAGCAGGCGCGCGTCGAGTGCGTCCGTCTTGCTTTTCTGTTCCGTACTGCCGGCAAAGTGCTTAACCTTGTTGGGCAAGAGCACGCGCAAGGCTTGCTGCCGCGCACTCAGATAATAAGCCAGCTCTTCATAATAGACGCCCGTGGCTTCGACCACGTACCAGAGCGGGCGCTCCGCCTCTGCCTGCGTGGCGGCAACCCATTCTTGCAAGGCCTCGAAGCCGGCGGCATCGTTGGCAAACTCGACCACTTTGCCGAGCCGTAGGCGTTGCGTGGTGTCGATGCTGCCCAAGCAGGCAGCAAACGTGGCTTTGGCGATATCGATGCCCACCACCTACTTAAGCACAACAGGCGGCCGTGCCACGGAGGTAACGTCAGGCATAGAGGAGGAGAAAAGAAGGTAAACAATACGTTTTACCCACCGGGTTTTCACCGCAACTTTCCTCGTACCATGCGGGATGCCCCAAGCGAGGGCTCCCTTTATACTGTTCAGTCTTCGGGCGAAAACAGAAGGCGGGGCACAGGTTCTAATACCCAGCATCACCGCCGAGTAGCCGCGTGCTTCAGGATAGCTGGTGACCCCGCCTTCCTTACCGGTAGCGCCAAGAAGATACGGCAGCACAATCATACGAGGATAGTAAAAGATTCCCTAGATCTCCTTTTCTGCTTGTCGTTCACCTCTCAGCCGCAGTGTATGGATACCGAATTGCCCCGCTCCATTATTGGGATTGATGTCAGCAAAGCCTCGCTGGCCATCTGCTACTTGCGTCAAGAGCAAGTACAGCATCTAGAAGTCAGCAACAGCAAAACCGGCTTTCAGCAGCTGGTGAAGACCTGTGGCGCTCATTGCCTGTTCGTCATGGAAGCTACCGGTACGTACTATTTAGCCTTGGCGTATCACTTGCACGAGCAAGGGGGTCAAGTGGCAGTGCTCAATCCCCTCGTCATCAAACGCTTTATCCAGATGCATCTGAGTAAAGGCAAGAGCGACCGCAAAGATGCCCAGTGGCTCTTGCGTTACGGCCAACAGCAAGCCGTCAAGATCTGGCAGCCCGATGAAAACGTGCTGGTGGAGTGCCGACAGCTCGAGCAAGTCACCGAGCAGCTGCTCAAGCAGAAAACCATGGTCAGCAACGCTTTGGAGGCCTTACAGCGACAACCCGTGATCAGCAAGACGGCGTTGAAACGGTTGCAACAGACCTTGAAAGCCCTAACCCAACAAGTCGAAGCGGTGGAGAAGGAACTCTTGTTCTTGCTCGAACAGCGGTTTGGGCCGGAAATCGCGCTGTTGTGCTCCATTCCAGGCATTGGGCGCAAGACGGCTAGTATGCTGCTCTTATTTGCCGGCGGCTTTACGCGCCTGGGCAACTACCGGCAGTTGATTGCGATGGCCGGCCTCTCCCCACGCGAGCACAGCTCCGGCACCAGCATCCGCGGCAAAGTGCGTATTACCAAGATGGGTGGCGGCTTGATCCGCGCTAAACTGTTCATGTGCAGCTTCTCCGCTAAGAAGTCAAATGCGGCGTGTCAGGCGCTCTATGATCGACTAGTGGCCAAAGGAAAGAACGGCAAAGTGGCCCTAATTGCGGTCTGCAACAAGCTGCTCAAGCAGGCTTTCGCCATTGTCAAATCGGGGGTGCCCTACCAAGCAGGTTTTACCTCAAAACTTGCTCTCAATCCTTGACTTTTAACACAGTTCGTGTCAAGTAGAGCCTTGTACTTTCGGCATTCTTGGCATGACAGCTTCTACTAAAGGAAGTTATACCAGCACTTGCCCAACCCATAGCCAACCGACCTGCACCGCCATGTAGGGATGACCATCCGCTGTTTCACCAGGCCAGTGCGGTTTACGGCTCGCCCAGCGGCCTACCTGGGCAAAGTCCTCGAGCAGGAAGGCTTCGACATCCGCGTAAGCAGCCCACTGCAGGTCCTGTATCCCGGGCAGGTTCCGGTACTCGATCGGTAAGGCGCGCACTTGCGCGGGCCCAAACACAAACAGCCTATCGTAATCCTGTTTTCGGTCCGCCACGGCGGCGACGAGTTGCGAGAGCCCGAAGCGGGGTTCGAATAGCCAGACGGCGACATACGCGTCCGCCTCATACGACAGTAGCTGCTGTCGCCAATGGGGTAGGTCGGTCAGCAGCCGTTTCACCCAGAGTTGCCGAAAACGAACGGGCGGCTTTTGCTGGTCAAACCAGGGCGCAATACCAATTTGATGCGCCGCCACGTGCCGACGCGTGAGCGCCGTCAAGTCGACGTCGATCGGCGTAGCCGCACGGCGTAGATGGCGGCGAAGTCCACGGGACGGATTTATGGTTCAGGTGGCGATAAACGCTGATTTCCTGTCCGGTAAATAAGAAATATGCTTAGTAAGGCATTAAACAATGGTAGCCAGGAGAATACTTTCGCTGTAAACAAGACTCTTCTACGGGTTAACTTACCTAGTATATTACCCTTACCGACGGAATAGCCTGACGCCTGTTTACCAGAAAGCTGGGTCGCCTGCGAGACTGCTAGCGCCAGTACACCCAAAAGAAAACAGTACTGAGATAGACCCAGAATAAGGAAAAGCTAAGATGCATGATGGTCTCAAAGCGTTTGCCGCGCCACAGGGTGGGAGAGTAGCCGAAGAACTGCACCAGCAGCCGCGTCAGCCAAAACAGCCCTAAGCCCAAGGCGACCTTGCGGCCTAAGGGTGTGCCGATCAGCTCCGCGGCGCACCCGATGCACAGCAAGCCCATCAGCAGCACCATCAAGGCAATGAAGAGCGTGTGCACGTACACCATCTGCCGGTTGATCAAGCTCAGGGGTTGTAGTTCGCCCGCCCAGTTGAAGTAGCGCGGGAACCCGGCATGCAGCAGCGCCAGGACAACTAACAGACCGCCGATCAGTTTAAGTTGCGTTTCCATCTTCCTGCAGGGTAAAAGCGGAGATAAAGGGGGTTAGTTTCTGCTCGTCCCGCACGCGCAAGCCCGCGGCCTGAAACACGCGTTGCCAGGTGGCCCCGGAGTAGAAGTGCAGGAATCCGATGGTGTAGGCCAAAAAGTTGGCCGGGTCGCGTAGATGCTCCACCACCACAAGACGTCCTTGCGGCCGCAGACTGCGGCGCAGTTCTTGAAAGAAGCGGATTCGCTGCGCCGCCTGGCGGATCTCATGGGCGGCCAAGCAGACGAACACCAGGTCGACGCTGGCAGCGGGCAGCGGCAAGGTATGCGTCTGCACGCGCTGCGTGCCGGGAAAGGGGGGATAGGCGGCCCGCGCCCGTTTGATCGACGCCTCGGTATGCTGCGCCGGCTCATAGAAATCCAGCACGATGAGCCTGGCGTGGGCAAAGCGCTGCAGCAGCAGCGCGCTGGTCTCGTCAAAGCCAGCGTGCACGTTGACGATGGTCTGGGGCGGGTCTTGCTCCCCCACGCGCAGCCAGTCGAGCGCGTACAGATCGGACCAGTCGTACACGTAATACGAGACGAGCAGCGAGAGCAGGGTGGGGCTGGCCACGAGAACGAGCAAGAGGTAGAGATAGGGGCGCAAGCCAGCCTCAACGCAGGCGGCGACCAGGCCGAGCAGAAGCACAACGCTCAGGGCCCCGGCGTAGAAGGGCCAGTTGAAGCGCACAATGTTCCAGACGCCTTGCCCGGCCGTTCTCATGCTCGCCACGGTTCGGTGCGTCCTTTCTTCCACTGGTAGGGAATGTCCGTCATGGTAAAGGCACTAGCCAGCTGCAGGTGGCTGAGGCCTAGCTCCTCGACCAGGCGTACCTGGGCGTGGGTGACGCGCACCGGCTGCGGCTGCCACGCTTCCCGCACCCCCTCCACGATGCCGACCTGCTGCGTGGCCGGGTCGTAGGAAAAAGTAAAGGGCAGGGGCCCGGCAAAGCGCCGCGCCTGCTGCCACGTGGCAAAGGGGGACCCCAGGGGAAGTTCGGGCTCCCCACTAGGCAGCACTTCTCCCTGGATCACCAGCCCGGCTCTACGGGACTCCACGCGCAAGGTGTTGCCCTCCCTGGCATGCGCAATATCGATGGTGCGATAGCGGTAAGCGGTGAACAAATTACCCAGCCACTGCATCTGGCGCTGATCGGTTTCCGATTGGAGAATATAGAGCCCGCGCAGCCGTTTGCCTGCCACGGTGGTGTAGCGTACGAACAGGCGGTAGCCAATCAGGAAGAAGTCCTGGCCCAGCCACCGGGGCAATCCTTGTGGCCGCAGGGCATTGGTCTGCACCATCGCGACGGCCACAAAGCCCCACGTTGCGTCCAGCGTATCCAGGGTCAGGCACGCGGGGAGCAGCGCTTGCAACTCGGCGGCGGGGGCGGCGAACGTGACGACCGTCGTGCGCGCCAGGTGCGCCTCTACCCCAAACGGATGATGTCCTAGCCACGCCATGCTAGTTTGCGGGTGCCGTCGGGGAGCCCAGCACAAAGCCGTCGTAGTAGACCAGCAGCGCGAACAAGCTCGCAAACACCAGATTAAGTGGGCCCCATAGCAGCAGGTCGCCAGCCAGGAAGAATTCCAGCACGTTCATGCCGAGCACTAAGACGATCTGCATGGCGGCGGTAAGCCTTCCCCAGCGCCCACGGAGCACCCACAAAGCCAGGCCAATCTCGGCCACGCCAATGAGCCGGGTCAGCGGGGCGGCGTACGTCGGCCCCAGGATACGGGCCACAATGGCCTCGTGGCGCGGAACCAGGTGGAGCACTTTGCACAGCAGCCCATTAGCGAGCCACACCAGGGCGATGCTGTAGCGCAGGACGAGTTGCATTGTGTTTCGTGGCATCTTCTTCCCCTCCGGGCTCCCGGAATGGCTCATGGGGGATGTGCCCTTTCCGACAAAAGACGTTCCGTTTCCTATGTACATAAGCCAATAAGGAAAAACTAGCTGAGAGTGCAAGTGAAAAAGGGCAGCTACGACAAACAAAATTTTCTTTAATGACGCCAGAAATAGCCGATGGATCGCTTGCCCGAGAAAGCCAATTACCATTTCATCGCAGGTAACCTAGTCGCTCGTGGCCCTGGTTAGTCAAATAGGGCTAGGTCTTGCGCCCGGTAGTGATTGGGTCGTCCCGCATGATAGTCACGCAGGCGTTCTTCGACGTGGCTCGGGTCCCACACGGCACAGCGTTCCAGTCCGGTGCATTGTTCTTTCAGCGCGGGCGTGGTGCTTCCGGTGAGTGGATTGTAGAGTTCAAATCGGTCCCGTCTAAGCGGATCTTGCATGAACAGGAGGGGTAACTGCTGCAAAGCCATCGACAATGGCCGTTTGCCGATTTTTACCCACCGGCCGGTCGTGACGGCGCTGTTGTTCACGGTGACAATGAACAGGAGCGGCCGCGTACTGATGTGGTCTAGATCGCGGACTCGCTCGGCCGTGTACAGGTCGTAGAACCCAAAACTAGTGTCTGCTAGAATCCGGCCGTAGGCATAATGGCCATCCGCTAAATCAATTTCCACGATGGCGCCGACCGTCTTTCCCGATCTGCTCCATGATCCAGTTGATCCCCTTCCGCTTGCACAAGCGCCGATTTTCTACCGTTGGCTGCGGGGCGTACACCCTCTTTGCCGTCGGCGTGGACGGCTCGTTGTTGCGCGGCGAGATCTACTAAGACCGTCGTGACGGGCCTGGCGATCCGCACAACTAGCGGCTCGTACGGACCGCCATCAGATGTTAGCACGCCAAAGCTCTACTCGCTAATCGGTGAGCAGGGCTTCTTCGTGTAAACAGGCGAGGACTAGCCAGCCGCAACGCAACCGAGTTAGCCTGCGTATCGCAGCAGGTCAATCTCAACCGTAGCTGCTTTTTTGTTTCCCGCCCGTCTATGCCCTTCCTCGCCGGTCACACCGTGCAGTATCCCTGCCATTCCCCCCACACGGCCGTCATTGTGGAAATCTGGGACGACACGCTGGCCGAGCTGGACTCCGGGCAGCGCGTGCCCTTGACGGACTTGTGCCCCCTGGCCTCCGATGAAGAGTGGCGGCCGGTCACCGGGTTTGAGGAACTCTACCGGGTTTCCTCCCACGGCAAGGTGGTCAGCTTACACTATAAACAGACGGCCCGCCACCGCCTGCTGCGGGTGCTCAGTCCGCGGCGTTACCCGTCGGTGAGTTTGTGCAATGACTTGACCAGGCAACAAATTGGCTTGAATCGCTTGGTGGCCCAGCATTTTCTGGCCCCGCCCCCCGAGGCCCGCTTTGACCACTTGATGCCTAAAGATGGCAACCACCTGAATCTGCGGGTTGAGAACCTGCAGTGGGTGGATCAAGCCGAGCGCGAGGACCTGGCGGTGCTGCAACGGTTTCATGCGTGCGGGGTCCGCAGCAAACATAGCAAGTTGAACGAGCAGGACGTGCAGCAGATCCGGGCGCTGGCGGCGCAGGGGCACAGCAACCAAGCTTTGGCCAAGCAGTTTGGCGTGAGCCAGCCCACTATCTCCTGTGCGGTGCGCGGCAAAACCTGGCGTACGGTGTAAGCGGTACTGCTAAGTCAGACTTAGCGGGAGATAAATCGAAAGTGGGGGTCGAGAAAGATAATAGAACAAAACGCAGCCGCAGCCGCCAAACTGAACCTAATACTACATTAGGACAGCACGCATCTACTCGTCACCTCCCTATCGTGTTCCAGGGCGTACGCATCAAAATTAGAGAAGTGTTTTGGGGCATCTAGTGCCATTTTATCACTAGCTAGAGAAATCAGATTATTGGACTGAATGTGCCTCTGCGAGCGAGAAATGAAGCAGGAGATTTTTGATGCGTAAGCCCTGTATCTTGTTCCGCTTTGAGTGAACGAATGACCTCTGGTGAGCAGGATGAAAATCCCGCCTTCCCGGGAAATCAAGGCACTTTTACGGTGAAGTTGTTCAGAAAACCTACCGTTAGTTTTTACCATCATCTGGTATCGGCCTGTTACTAACTTGTAGCAGTTACATCGATTCAATTAAGAGAGCCTATTCTACTTTTTTACCAAATAATCTCACGCGGCTATAGCAAATACCTAGGAGGCTACGCAGATAGGCTCTGCTATCAGAGACTAAAGGCACCGCCGTGTAGCTGCATCCTGGCTACTTAAAATTGTGCGGGCGGCGCCGGCGAGAAGCACTGTAGGACACGCCACACAAAAAAACAGCTCCCCACAATTGATTGCACTACAACCAATTACGGGGAGCTACTTTCTCCTAGGCTAGGCGCTTAGATGTATTGGTTGATGATATTCTCCAACCATTCCTGCTTACCACTCTTTTGCTGCGGCTCGCCATTTTCGAGCGCATACGTGCGCAGGTCTTCCAGTGTCAGTTGGCTATCTTCGAAGGCTTTGCCCTGACCGCTGTCGAACGAGGCGTAGCGCTGCTGGCGGAACTGCTTGTAGGGCGACTTCTCCAGGATGTCGCTGGCCACTACGAGGGCGCGAGCAAAGGTATCCATGCCACCAATGTGGGCCACGAAGATATCCTCTAGGTCAGTCGAATTGCGGCGGGTTTTGGCGTCGAAGTTAATGCCACCGGGCTTGATACCGCCGTGCTCTAGAATGATGAGCATGGCCTCAGTCAGTTCATTTAGATTATTCGGGAACTGATCGGTATCCCAACCATTCTGGTAGTCGCCGCGGTTGGCGTCGATGGAGCCGAGCATGTTCGCGTCGGCAGCTACTTGCAACTCGTGCTGGAAGGTATGGCCAGCGAGCGTCGCGTGGTTTACTTCCAAGTTCAGCTGGAAGTCGTTTTCTAGGCCGTGCTCTTTCAGGAAGCCGATTACCGTGGCGGCGTCGAAGTCGTACTGGTGCTTGGTGGGTTCGGCAGGTTTTG
>Ga0325401_1000967_pt1 | contig 23082 bp, 17 predicted proteins | sample PopdelMetagenome_FD_205666 | JGI IMG/M metagenome (GOLD analysis project Ga0325401, IMG submission 205666) | Populus deltoides microbial communities from Bellville, Georgia, United States - Xylem-PdKOR-R2 | ecosystem: Host-associated > Plants > Phyllosphere > Stem > Wood/Secondary xylem | place... | reverse complement strand
CCTAGAAAACTGTCAAAATAGATTTAAGGGTGTGTTTGACAAACATTCTCTTAGGTAAAAAAATCATTAACAAAAGGATGTTCAACCAAACAAAGTCTTAAGTACCTGGTCCAAAACAAAACCAAATGGATCAACCCAAAGACACTGGTTCAATCACGAATCGAATAAAAAACTAAGGTTTGACCCGAAAACTAAACCAAAACAAAGGTTTAAACTGAAACAAAATCAAAGTTGAAAATTAACACAAAACATAAAAGTTTTGCACATCAATACAAATATTTAACCCACATAAAAGAAGTTTATTGTTTTATTATAAAATAGATTCGAACACTAATCAAAATACCTCAAATACATTATCAACATGTTATTAGGCTAAAAACATTGAATCAAACAAGCATCAAAACCAAGAATCAAGCATTTAGTGCTAGCTTCAGTAACAAATTATTGATCAAAACTAAAACAAACTATTATAACAAAAGCTTGAACATTCTAAAACATGCTTAAAACACTAACAAAAACAAAATAAACTATGCTAAAAACTATCAGATTATTCCAGCACCAGAATAAAACAAAAAAAAATGCAAGATAAGCTCAAGCAACCTTAAAAAAGGTTTAAACTTTAAGAAAGTATGAATAGAAAGGCCATATGGACTCCACCTTTAAACTTTTACATGGTTATACCTTCTCCAAGCTTGCTAGCCATGGATTTTTGTTTTCCTTCTCTTTTCTTTTCTTATTTTCCTTTCACTATATTTTCCTTCCAAAGCTTGTTAGACTTTCCATGTTAGGCTCTTGAACCACCACATTAGGATCTTTTCATATTGTGTTTCTCCTCTGTCTTTTGTTTTTCATTTTCAGGGGGTATTTATAGGATTTTGGTAGGGTTTTTGATGGATTCAAACATATATTGATCAAAGTTTAGCCCTTTGCTTAAAATGAGAGAGTTTTCTATAAATGTTAACAGTTGGAACCTGTCATTTAATGGTTTTGGGATGATGTTTTTGTAACAAATTTATCTTGGTGGTTTTGTTTTGTTTAAAGACAAAGACATGCATCCCTCACCTTCTGATTTTGGATGAAAGATTTATGACCCTCGATAATAACCCTTTAAGAATTTTTAAGTATGAACATATAAAAAGTTGACTGGTTTTGCACAAATGAGTATCTCAGTTAAGGCTTCGCCGAAGCAACTTCAATGTAAACGTTATTGGAGACCACCTGAAATTGATAGAGGAGAAGCATACCTTTCAATTGGATCCATTCTTGCTCAATTTGAAGGTATGTAGCTAACTTGATCAACCAAAAATATAAAAACATAATGATGGTTGATCATGGACAAGATGTTGTAGAGTTTGTTGAAGAAAATGAGATGTAAATATTTGATAGGAGTAGCTAATCTTTGTAGAGGGGGTGTTTCTCAGTTGAATGATGGTGGTTACAGTCCCAGAGGTGGTCGGAGATACTACATTTATTCGATTGAAGGTGCCTACTCGATTAACCAAAACTGTTAAGAAGAAACTAAACAGTGGTCTAATGATGATTTATCTAGGTAAAACCCTAGAAATTAAGGTTTTTAATTTAAGATTTGACAAATTTCACTTTATTCCTTGTTCTTCCAATTGCTTTTAATTGCATCCGTAATTTCCTCTAAAACTCTTAAGTTCATGCAATTTCACCCCTCTCAATTTAACATCATCCCTAAAGTTCAACGTCATTTTCATCTTGGTCCTTGGTTTCTAATTTGTGCATTTAGACCTTTAATTGACCATCAAACTTTCAATTTGGCCATGATTTGGTCAATTTCAGTCTCTACAATCACATGTCTTTTTCAGTTTGATCATTGGTTTTGAATTTCTTCAATCAAGTTCCTAATTGCCCATCAAACTTCAATATTCTTACAATGAAGCCCCTGATTCATCAAATTAAACCTCCCAAAAAAATAATTAAGTCCTCAATCTTTAATTTACTCCAATGTACACCTACATTGACTCTAAAACTGATTTTGTAATCAAGTCCTTAATAAGATTAATTAAGCATTCCAAAATTCTCATTAAGTCTTTACCTATCCAAATTTGTATTTTTTTTACCCAAAATAAAAATATTCACACCAATAATACCATTTTTCAATCAAAATAAGGTTGTTAATTTTGCCAATCTCATACATTTTTGTCCTCCAACTTTTCTATTTGTCATTTAGGTCATTCACTACCAACTTGGACAATCTTCTAGGCTTTTCATGTATGCCCTCTTGTATTTTCAATTTTTTTTTCTATTTTCCTTTCTTGATTTTTCATGGGATCAAAAGTGAGTAACAATATTGTGTTTTAAAATGTGGCCTAGATGACTAGACAGTTGCGGAAAACTCGATTCACATTTTTTATTAAAAATCTTTTAAAGCGATGTTGATACAATGTTTTATTTAAAAAAAAAAATACTAGGGTGATGACATTTTGATGGATCTAGATCAAACTGGGTAAGATTTTTCAACTCATGATCTAGGTCATAATCTTATCTAGGTTTAATAATTTTGTTTTTAAAATATATTTTTTTATTTAATTGAATGATCAACAATCTTAAAAAAAAAACGTGAGAGTGAGTTTTAATCAAGATTTAAATAAGAAAAATAATGCAAATTAAAAAAATACATTAAAATTAAAAAAGAAGAGTTTCACAAATTTTTTAGAAGAAAAACTAAAAAAATACATTAAATTTTTTTTAAAAAGTTGTACTTAAATTTTTAAAGAAAAAGGAAAAAAGTTCGTTATCAAACTCAATTATTCCCTTTGGCAGGAAAGAAACCCAAGCCCATGCATATCTGGATACCTGAGCCTGAAAACCATTGTTTTAAAATCAAGGTCAAATGAAGCTGCTGTTACTTATTTCTTAAAATAATCCACCACTGATCCATACTTGATGGAGTCTGCCTTTCTTCTTCTTTCCACCTTAGTCCTGAAAAGAGAAAACTTGCTAGACTCACTAATAATTAATAACTGAGGCACGTGGTCTTATTCTTTATAAAATGGAGTATACTTCTTTGAGTCTTCAAGCCTTTTTTTTTTTTGTATATACTGGTTTGAGTATATATTTAACACTGCTTGTTTTTTATATCAATCTTTTGCACTTGTTATGAATCAGGAGCTCTGTTACTTGCCCTGTTTCTGTTCCTGTTAACAACAAATTCAAATTTTATTTCAAGTGTTGCATGGAATTCTCTTCTTTTTAGGTTGATCCGGGTCAGCCCATCTGACCCGTGCCCTGGTCATTGTACCAGATTAATTATCGGGTCGGATTTTAAAACTATGCTGAAAACCATGTCTACATGCTTGATTTGCTTGATTTTTTATTTTATTTTTTTGTTTAGAAATAGATGAAACATCATCCACTCTTTTAAACAATTAAATGACATGTCATTACATGCAGCACGGGATATGTCATTCATAAACCCCAAAAATAGAGGAATCAAGCAATGAGATTGTTGTTCCTCAGTTTTCTTTTCTCGCCTTCTTTTAGCTTCAAGTACAAGGACTTCTTCTCCAGTACAGCAATAAGCTCACCATCCTCTTTGGATGTTTATAATTCGTAATATGGGTCACATTTAATACTCTTAAAGGTGATACAACGAGTAGGTTTGCATCCCCTTCAAGGCTGACTTTATACCTTTTAACCCAATGCCACTTTTAACAGTGGATCCACACATCTATTACTATTGTTTTGATGCACTGAATTCCATCTGGACCTGCCAAGAACATCTATTTTCCAGGCAATCAGTTTGAAGATGGAAACTCGAATGCACAACTGTAACTGACACTAATTTTTCAAGAGACCTGCAATTGATTTAAAATTTATACTTTCAAGGGCTCCCAAGATTCTGCATGCAAATGGAATATGGACGCTATCAAAGAAATGCGACAAGTCCTTCGCTAAGAAATTTCATTGATCAAGAATTGTAGAAATGTACAAAATCAAAGAAAGATTAAAGAACCAGATGTGGGTTATTAACTATTTTCCACGCCTATCAACACCTAACCAAGCAAGCGCTTATAATTTTAACAACGAGGAAAAAGGAAACAATAGCATTTTAATGTTACATAGATCAAAATTGAACACATTAGAGGAAATGAAACTCGGTTTATATGATGTCTAACCTTTTTTACAGCTTCCTTTCTCTATCCCTCTTGATATCAGAAAATCTGTATAAACTAAAACCAACTACAATCTGGGGGGCAAAATGGAAATTCCAACTGCCGGCACGAATGGCGGGGGTAAATTACTCAGTTTTTCATTGTGACCATCTGAATACACAATCTCCACCTAGTCACCTGCCAACCCAAATAGGCAAATACAGAAGTTTCACAGCATTTGCATCAAAGGATCACTCAGACATCTCATCTTCAGCTCCACTAGAATGGTGAAGCTCCTCGTCTAGAGCAACCCTCTGTAGTCTCCCAAGGCCATCCTCATCCTCAAACCTTTCCATCCTTGAATTGTTTCCCCTTGAATTTGAAATAGCCTGAAACCATTGTTTAATCTAAGTAATTGAGGAATAAACAACACAGTTTAAAAAATGAAAATTCGTATGGATGATTCCATATCATTACCCCCGAATCTCTCTGTTCAATTGTAGCAGCAACAGCTCTTTTCCTCACAGTTACTCTTGAGGGTATAGGAAAATGTTCAATCTCGTCACCTGATCTGCCCTCCCTGGCTCTCTTCTTTCTTAAACTAATCTTTGTGGGAAGAGGCTGCATCATAAAAATAGTGTAAAGTCACAGTAATCAATGTAAAATATGTGCACTGAGAAAATGTGTGTGATGATGATGATGATGATGATGATGATGTACACTGAGAGCGAGCGTGAGAGAGAGGGTTGATACCAAATAGCGAGCTTCAGCTTCATCAAATGAAACAAGGAACGTTGAAGGGTCATCGACATCATCCCCCTGTACCTGATTGAGGTGTTATGAAGAAAAGTTGTGTTCAGCAGTTATAAAGAAGCTTGCTAAGTAACATTAACAGCTAGAGACACTTACATCCCAATGATACTCACGAATCCAAGAATATAAGATATCCTCATTTTCATCATACATATCCTTTGACAGCTGTTACCATAACACAACATAAAAATAATGGATGACAGTGTAGTATGAAAACAACCATTCATTGGAATTTTGAAACATAAGGAGAAATCCAAAACTCAAGTGCCGAGCATTTGGAATTCTGGAAAAAATACAATCTTACCTCATCTGGAGAAGGTACTGTGTATGCCAAAAACTTCTCTGGGTTAGCCGGATCTGAACCTGATGCCACACAAGCTTTCATAATAGCCTGTAATAAAAAATCAAGACCCCACTCAACAAAATGCATCATTAAGTGTTTACTTTTCAGGACTATCCATGCCAAATTCCATGGGTTAATGATAAGTTATGGTTTAGAACAAAATTTCTAACTTGTTTCCAGACATACACTTTTTGTTAACACAAAGAATTTATTGTCTTGCAGTGGTTCACTGCATTTCTATTACTCGCTTTTGATTATAGTCCTTCAGCTTTCTATTTCCAAGTTGAATATTTCTTTTGGTGCTTATTTCTCAATTACTGGTCCTAGTCATTAAATGATGCATAAAAATAAACCTGCAAGTTGTTGCCACTTATATCTCTGATTTTCATTTTGCCTACACATTCACCTAATTTATCCGAATAGGAATCACGAATATTCTAATTCGACTCTCATCTGCCTGCTCCCATGCAATACATCCACTCAAAGAACTTACCCGTGATTCATAGGCATCACGGTCAGAGGGATCGAACCTGCTGTAATTTTCTGCATCAGCTGTAGGAGCACCATCAAATGCTACTGTGACAAATTTATCTCCATACCTGGTACAACGTCATAAAGCTGTGAAAGTTAAAGATTTGAAAGTGAAAAATGCTGGAACGCAAATGATCATCCGCTGTTTTTCAAGTTCCAAAATTTGGCCAGTCACCAGCAATTCTAATTCTTTTTATTTCAGAAATGACACTCTTGACATTCCACACGCTGTCCTTAATTTATATATTACAAGTGAATATGCTGGGATGCAATATGATCATCCACTATTTTACAAGTTCCAAAATTTGGTCAGTCATCAGCAATTCTAATTCTTTACATTTCAGAAATGACACTCCCCTTCCATCCCACACAGGGTCCTTATTTCTATATTGGTGACTCAATGCATATGTAGTCAAAAATTTAATTCCTTAATGTTACTGCATCCTTTACTAATAAATAATATTCTTCATAATTGTTAAATAAAACAGTAAGAGTTGTGGAACGGAGGGGGGTGTAACATAATATTTGAAGCAGAAGAAAGCAATATATGCTACTATATCATTCTATGCATACATGTATTTATGTGTAACATAAGTTTCTAAGAAACACAGAAAAAAAAAAAATTAAGCAGCATAGCTTTTTTCCCTGACCAAGAACGAGGAGGAAAAGAAGGAAATCTACCAGCCAAACTAGCAATCATTGAAGACCTTTACTTCACTCTTACATGGTAAATTAATAGGAAGAGACACTCTGCAAGGAGAGATTCTATTTTCATACTTTGGAGCACAATATAAAAAGCAACAAATAACACCATACCGATCAAAATCAGGTAGCAGAGGCAGAATCTCAACTGGCTTCAAGTTTTTATTAGTTGCATGCACAGGGGGTAACTTGTTTGAGGCAAACGATGCTTGAATTTCCTTGATTTGTCTCTCCCTGAAAATATTACTAATGCTTTCAGAAAGTAAAGCAAAAGGGTCATATAACTTCTTCTTCTCTTCCAACATTTTCTTCACATAGGCAAGGTAGAAAAAACAAACCTTTTATTGAGATTGTCCAAAAGCTTGCAGCCTCCCTTCATCTCTCTCAGTTCTTTAGCTTGTTTTTCGGTCAGAGACTGAAAATTCAAATGTCTCTAATTATGCTACAGCTTTCAGCAATTTGTGAAGCAAATAACAAGCAATGAACTGCATGAAAAGCATACCAGTTTAGCTGACTCCATGCTAAGAGGAGATATATACTGTGTCTTAACTAGCCAAGACACACCTTTATCTGTTGGCCTTTCTTTTCTTTTTATGCCGTCTCTCTTTACAGGGGTGACTGACTCATCATCAGGCAACAATTCCTCATCTTCAGGAGCAAGAAGTGGTCTAGCACTAGGAGGACTAACAAAACCAGTAGAAAAAAGGGTGCTCAGGAATGTCATGTTGTATAAATTACCTAGACCCTAAAAAATTAAGCTGTTGAGAGATTATACTTGTATACACTGAGATCAAGAAGGTCAAGAGGTATCCCAAGATCTGGCTCAACATATAGTTGAGGTTTATACATTTTCTCCAAAGATGTGATTGTGTACTTAGTAAATCTGCAAATAAGAACACTGACATTGACTGTAATAGTTTCATATTAGGTGATATCCAAGCATATCAACAGAATATTAGGTGACTGGAAATTCTGCAGCATTTTTTTCTCCTTTTTTAGCCAAAGCCTCACTTGAAATCGTTTTGTAAAAACAATCTGCATGGCAAACTTCATAAAAATCAATCATAAGCTGGTGTAAGATGGAATAGAGATCAACTTGATACAAATAAAGTCTTATCTGCTAAACACCATGAGTTCACTGCAGTTACAACATACAAGAATGACAGAAACATGCATGGCCATACTCAATAATCACTAGGTTGTCCATCCATGGAATTCTAAATTCTATTAGCACATCAATACTTTCTTCAAACATCAGATAGCCATATCCAATACTATAAGATATCAGCATCGTTTCAAGTTTTCCATGTGTGAATTACATGTATATTGCTTGCCTAGAGCATTATATAACTTCGTAAAATTTATTATTTATGCTATCTGTCTCACCAATTTACCAGTCATCTTTTGACATAATTTATCATGTGCATGCTTTAAGCTTCTTCTTCCTGTTCGTACCACCAATTTGCAGGATAAACAGGATCACAGCATTTTAGGAATCATGCAAACACTGAAGAAATGCAATAGTTATTATATCATTTCTCAAACACCAATAAACTAGATGCAATACTTCCTACTGACAACTCTTCAACGAGATTCTTCCTTCTAAATAATTGTGATGAGATATCTTGTGAATACAAAGCTAAATTAGGCTCACTTCCAAAATTAGATGGTAACATCAGAATATTTGTTGGAAGTGTGTTGGGGGTGTGGGGGGGGGGGGGTGTGGATTAAGAGAAACAGTGGAATGACTGCAATATAAATTTCATACAAGCCTCATCTAATGTAAATAAACTTACACAAGAGTTAAGAAATTAATCCCCTCCCTCAACACTCTCCTTGAGGTGGAACAGAGATCTCTCATGTCCACCTTTTGGGAAAGATTCTAGGCATGCCTCAACTTAAACTTTCCTGCTAAAATTCTTAAATGCACATATATAAAACCCTCATGCCACATGCACATACCGATCTTTCTCTCTCTTTAAAGGCATCAACTTCGGTTGAGCACTCGGATCAGGAAGTTCATTCCGGAATCTTCAAATAGCAAGCAAGCAAAAATAACATCAGTACTGGAAATATGCAAGTAAATTTCAGTTTAAAAGAAGCGAAAACTAGCATGTACAACAAACTTTACTTGCCAGTCATATGGATAGCATGTCTAGAGTATTAAATAATACACATACTAGAAATCGGTCACAGGATCCAAAAATGAAGAAAAATAAAATATACCCACATGCTGGCATTAGATAACATAGGTTTCCCAATTAGAAAAATGGGTTTAAAGGCATAGTAGAACAAGAAAAATGGGCAAAGGAGAAACTTCAAAATTTGCAAGGAGAACCAACCTAATCCACACAACTAAGTTACCAACAGATTCAAGGCTCCCATAGCAAATAGAAGTGGTTTTCAGATGACACCCAATTAATTTTCCTTATTTAATATCTTGAGATATGGGTGTCCCTCTCTGTATACTGGAACACCCATATAGTACAGCATGATATCCAAGCATATCGACAGACAGAATATTAGGATCTTAGATGTCAAGAATGCACAAGAAATTACCAAATCAATAACAGAAAACCTATCACACAATAATAAAATACCCGCTGTCTTGCAAACTTACAATACAGTTCGTTTACTTTTCAGCAAGTTAGATTATGGTACGCTGCAGCATTTGGTGCTTCTAATATCTTTGAACATTCATTTCATGACTTAATTTAATATAATTCAGTTTTGAGATTCTAAAAGTTCATAAGAAACCCATCACCATTTTCCAGCAAAGTATCATTAGTTAATAAAAAAGAAAGCTGACATGTATAATGAAGAAAGAAAACCGTTGATCCTTGGGTTTAAAATCAATGTTGCTGCTGCTAAGTTCCAAAGGGTAGAAACATTATGAAAGACAACAGGAAATCAATATCATAGAAGCAGAGTTTGATGTTGATAAATTGCTGTGATACATCATGCATTGGTGCAAGTCCCAGTAACACCTAATTTACAAGAAAATAAAAAACAAAGTAAAAAAATTCAAGCATAAACCTGAGGCCCCAAAAGACATAACATCAAACCACATTAGTTGATCGACCAGAGTTAATAATAGTACTAAAAGTGGTCACTGGAGGGCTAAAGGACCACCAAGTTAAAGATTATTTTCAAGAAGAAGCCCAAGTGTTTCAGTCAATTTCTGTCAAAACAACAATAGCAGGCTGGAGACTTCACTAATAAAAGCAGGCTGAGACACATTGGCAGCTTTTGTTGTTATTCTGATTTTAGGACAAGAAGAATCATTCGTGACTATTTAAACTTAATTCAGCATACTCACTTCAACTTGCACAAGAAGGTCGTTGGCTTCTTCAACCTATTCTCAGCCCTCTCCCCACCAAACAATGGAGTTGCCACCCTATCCCCCAACCGTGAACCAACAATGGAACCATGCCCTTTTTGAGAAGAGATCACGTGGTTCTTTAGCAGAGCAGGGTTCTGCGACTCTTTCAATTGCTGTCTACGGTTCTCATCCTGCCTTTGCTTCTCAAACTCTCTCTTCTTCCTCAACCTCCTCTCCTCCTCGGTCTCCACCCTCCCTGGGTGCCCATTCGCCTTCTTCACCACCAGAGGAAGCTGCGACTGCTGCTGATGTTTCCCATGATTGGGATGATCATGTTCTCTCTTCTCCTGAGACACCCCTTTATCTCTTTCAAATGCACTGTCCTTAGGAGGGGGTGGGGAGCTGGGAGGGGGTGGGGGTGGAATTGAAGAGCTAGGAGGAGGAGACGAAGGGGGTGGAGGTGGAGGCTGAATTGGCTGCTGCAATGATTGATGAGCGTAATGTGAAGTGGGATAGTACATATTAGGGGGTGGCGGCGGCGGCGGCGGCGGCGGCTGTTGCTGTAGTGGTGCTGGTGGAGGAGGAGGAGGTGGGTAAGAGGATTCAGGAGGAGGGGGTCGCTGATAAGGGTATTGTTGGTGAGGAGGTGGGGCGGGGCGGGGCGGCTGAGGGTAATGTTGTGAGTAATTCTGATAGTTTTGAGGTGGTGGGGCCAATTGAGGATTGTAACTTTGAGTATACTGATTTTGTCTTTGCTGTTGTTGTTGCGGTGGTTGTGGCGGTTGCAGTGGTGCGGTGAATGGCCTATAGGAGGCCATTGTTGCTTCTTTTTTTCTTTCTTTTCTTTTTCTAAATTCAATTCTTGAAAATCAAATCAAAGTTGTAGAACTAAGTAAGTATCAACTAATTCTCTCTGACCCATTTCTTGAGTTTTGGAGAATCAAGCCAAGAAAGAGACTTTACTACTACTACTGCTACTACTAACAGAGTTAGTAATCTAAAATTCTCTTGACGACCCAACAAAAACCCTAAATCCCATCGACAGTGAAACAAAAACCGGAGAGAATTGAACTCACCGGGATATCTCAAAATGAATCAATCACTTGAATCTCATCTGCCTGAATTTTGCGAGAGAAGAGAATGAGAGGACTTTACCTTTATATAGAAGAGAGAATGATAGTGATTTCTCAAAGTTTTGTTAACATGTTTAATAATAATAAACTTAAAATAGTATGCTTATTGGATGAAAGTTTTTCAAATATTAATATGATAATATATTTAATAATTTTTATTTTTAAATATTAAGATGATAATATATTAGATTGATTCGGGTTAATTTTTTAAATTTTTAACCACTGTTAAGAAATCATGATAACCATATAAAAAATAAATTAAATTAAATTAAATCATGAAGGTCAATTTCTAATTAATCTAATGTTGAAGGATAAAATTAAAAAAAATTAAATTAAAAAAAGACAAAAAAAAACTACTTGGGTCAACTCAAGTTAACCTATAAAACCAGCTACGCAGGTCACGAGATCAAAATAACCTCATAGAAAACAAATAAAAAAAATATTATGAAGTTTAATTTTTAACCAACTCAAAGTTGAAGGATGAAATCTAAAATAAATAAATAAATAAAATAACAAATCAACTTGGGCTAATATGTTAAACGTGAGACTTAAGTAATGAGATTATGATAACTTTATAAAAAAACAAATAAAAAAAATTATGAATCTCCATTCCCAACGCATCTAGTGATGAAGTTTGGAATTGAGAAAAACAAATCCATGAGACCATGATAACTTTATAGAAAAAAATTTAATAAAGAATTATGAAGTCTAATTTCTAAATAATCTAACATTGAATGATGAAATTAAAAATATATATATTCAATTAAAAAATGATCTAAAAATATATAGAGAGTCAACTCGGGTTAACTTATTAAACCTGTGACCTAAGTTATGATATCGGGATAACCATTTAGAAAGAAAAAAAATTACAAAACCTAACTTTCAACCAATCTAATGTTGAAGAATAAAATAAAAAAAAAATCTATTAAAAACAGCGACCATAGAAAATAACTCAAGTGAACTTATTAAATTTACGATATGAGTCATGAGATCAAGATAAATTAATAGAAAAAAATAAAACAAAACCCCATATCCAATAGATCAAATAAAGCTTGAAATTAAAAAACAAATATTGATAAGACCGGTACAAAAATTAACATAAAAAATTAGAAAAAAATTATAAAATATAATTTCTAAAATAACATAATATTAAAGAATAAAATTAAAAAAAAAATAAAAATTGGGTTGATGATCTATTAAAGATATTTAATAGATTTTTCCATCACAATCTTCATAAAACATTAAACAATTGTTTATTAGCACAAACATGAAAGAAATAAGAAAATACTTAACTAATCATTTTTTTCATAAATCGTGAGGATCTCGCCATCATGATCTGTACTTAAATTCTTTCATGACATATCTCTACTATGATCAAAGTCCAATATATATAAAAAGCCTAACCTTTCATTTCACTACTAGTCTTCTTAAATTTTTCATTTTCTAACAATACCGTCACCACGAGCTCTACCTTCAATGTTTTCCTAACAAAGAACGTGGCGAGTAACATATTAAAGGTGTTTTTTAATATCTCGATTTATAAGAATAATTAGTTTTTTATTAAAGAATATATATATATATATATATATATATATATATATATATACATACAGCTCTAATTAATTTTCACATTTAAAAATAATAATAGGAATTCTATAATTATAATGACTTTAGAATTTTCTTTACAAAGTATTTTTATTTCTAATACTTTATTTTTCTTATAGATTCATTAATCAAATATTAGATTAATAATAAAGATAAATAAAATTTTTATTAAAAATAAAAATATTTATATAAACAAAGTGAATTTCATGAATAATCAATATATTCAGTACACATATACACTAGCACTTGAAACCTTAGTGACAGTAATGAGTTCTAGAAACGCCATTATATAAAGAAACCACATGTGTTTCAAAGGAGAAAGTGTTTCTTGGGATCTTGATTAAGGAAAAAAATAAATTTGTCAAGAAAAGAGGTGATTTATAATACAATCCCTGACTTCTAATTAGTTATTTTATTGAAAACCCTGAACTGTATCTCTCTCTCTAATTACATATTCAAACTTTGTTGGTCAATCGTTTTTTATTTATTATTAATCATGACTTCTTACCACTTGATGGACTGCTCCTTCAACTCTATTGAACAATCATAGCTGTTGAAGTATGAAAATCTTGTTGTCAGCCCCATGCGTGCGTTTTTTTTTGCTGCGTAACAAATATTAGCAAGATGGCGCTATGCGCCGCATATATATATAAACATGCTCTGATGATACGTACACTGTAGTGTTTATGCGGTCTGTTTTGCAAACACTTGGGACTGTTCAGAAAGACATGGATGCAAATATTATTGCAGAATATTACTATGCAAACAACGTTTCGATCCAGTCTTTGTTTCCAGGATTTCTCTTGTTGATGACTGCATATCGCAGTTTGGTGAATATCTAACACAAGCAAGCTAATTTTTTTCAGCTTTAACAATTTCCACGATACATAATTGGGAAAGAAAAGAAGGAGAAGGAGAAGGAGAACGCATACCCTAACCTCTTGTAATTAACTAAAACATCTGAACGGAGCTGCAAGCAGACTAGGTAAAATTTGAGAGTTTGAATATAGTCAGCTACTGTCATCTTCCCCTCCTTCCTCAAAAATCTTATCAACTCTCTCCCTCTCTAATTTATTGCCTTCCAGTTCTACCAAATTCATCAGCCCACTGAAAATCTGGAATGCATGCAGCAACACTTCCTAACGAAGTAACAAATGCATATCGCCAACGTAGGATGATGATCTATGCTCAAGCAGGATAAGTCACACTTCAGCTGGCGAATCAATCATTTGAAGCACTAGACAATAAACAGGTAATATGTCGCCTCTACCCATTCAATTATTTATACTCCTAGCTGTTTACAGTTAGAAAGAATAATAAAATATATAATTTCAAACCCGACCGTTGTTATCCTATGTATAATAATATCCAACAAAACTTGGACACTAACCAGTCTCTGGAATTCAAACTGCTTGGATGGAACTAGCCTTGCCATTACTTAAATCTGATCCACCAGCTGGAGCACTTGCGTGAAACGCTGACTGCCTTGATGGCTCCCCAATTAGTTTCAGGGAGAGTGGTGAAGGCTCCCTGTGGTGTCTATCAGCAGTCTCTCCTAGATGCAGATGAGACATACCGACCAGTTCATCTACAACAAAAGGCTCCTTTGGAATGATTGGAACTGGCTTCAGGACCTCATGATGCGAAGCCGCTGCAACCGTACCTTCTTCAAAGGAGGTGGTATTTGGAGGCCAGTACGGATAGGGAACTGGCATGTAAGCTGGGAAGAACCCGGGAACTGCTGTGAATTTACTCGAACCTGAAACAATTGAGCTGAATTCATTTGAACTGGGAACTATTGGTTTGATTTCACTCAGCCCCATCACGGTTTTATCAGGTTCCTTGACTAGCTCTTGAGATGCAATATCCATGGGTTCAAATTCTGGCTTGAGAGAGAGATTCAATGAAGGTAGTGAATCTGCATTACCAGTATCTCCTGCCCGAGAAGAAGATGGCAACTCTTGCTCTTCTGGCACTGGCTGCGGATCTGTGGCCTGAGAAACATGTAACAGAATAAGGTATAAATTCCACTTTCAAAGTATCAATGAAAATTAGAAATGCATAAAGCAACACATCATCTAGCCATAGCATTAGCTGGCAGGACACTACAGGGCACAGGCTAACCAGCACAAGTTCCTTTCAACAGACTGCAAATATAAGGGTGGATGAGAACAAAAGTAAATTTTGAATAAAAATTCTGCAGCATCGCTGTCATACCAGACCAAGAAGTGCATCTCATCATTGACTTCCAGCATTACAATGTAATTAATCTTCTGGGTGCAAGATACAAATGTTCTGATTATAAAAATGTAAAATGAACATAAAGGAAGCAAGACAGACCATTTCTGGAACCATATCAAAAAGACTGGACCGTCTCTTTCTCCGAGTGGCATTGCTCTGCCGGATGAAAAATTTCTGAGCATGGCTTGCCACCTGGGTGGGAGTCCTGGATACCACAAAGTTTCGAGCTATTCCACGCCAATCTCCTTTTCCCAATTTTTGGAGACCAATTAAGAACAGCCGATGCTCGTCTTCAGTCCATGGGACACCTAAAAATCGAAGACATAAAACACATAAGCCAAACTGCTTCAGTAAACTACTCCATTCATCCCATTATCATTGGCCCTATTGCAATTTTTTAATTGTCCCATTCTATTTGGCCATTTTAAAAATCAGTTTTATAAATATCAAATGTCCTATTGTGTCCTTTAGTACCTTATAAATTTACAATGCAAGAATGCAATAGCAGTGTAGGCAACTTAGGGTAGAAAAATAATAACATACTACAATCAGCACTTTAATAAACTGAATTAACAAACTAATAATATGAAGACTTTGACCATTCCAGACAGCAGGTAATTCTCTAAAATTACAGTTGAAAATTCTATGCCTTATCATTCCCACTATAATAATCAGAAAAGTAGCACATTATATAATCTGACATGACAAAACAAGTCAATTTTATGAAACACAGCTCTAGTTATCCCAGAAGAGGTGTAGGCAAGAAACATATGACAGATGACTCAGGAACTATTAATTGGGAAACTGCAGGAGATGAGGGAAAGTGATGTATAAGCTTTCAGATGGTCAATTTAGTGGGGCAATCGATGACTGGGTGGTGGCCATGCGACCACCAATACCAAAACTCAATAGCCAGAAGGAGGTATGGTCAGAGCCATGGTGCTCACATTGATTGGGAGCATTTCATCAAATGCAAGACATGAAAAAGAAAATGATTGACAGGAATCACCTTAAAACACAGAGCTAAGCCAATCAGATAATATCTCTTATTTGACAAGATAATCTTGTTGGAGTGCAGGTCTGACAATAAATCCAATAGCGAATTTTGCATGCTCACAACACATGTCTTATGCAAAAGATTTGAGAAAATTTAAAAATGTTGAAATCACAATTTTAATTGTTGAAGGTGCGAGTCACTCCCACATTCTTTAACATTTTTAGAAAAGGGAACCAATTTTCAAGGAAAGCACCAACCTCAATTGTCATTTATAATTTGACAGTCAAAACATTCACAAAACATGCTTATTACTAGCATTGTATTTTCGAAACAAGATTATAAAAACTATTAAACAATAAGTTCATTTCTGATTAACTTCAAGCTTCTAACACATCTTCAAAACTTAAAAAAAAATAAATAAAGTGAGAGAATTCTTCCTAAGAAAAGAACACCAAAACTTAAGAAATTCACAGCAAAACCTAAAGCTTGAAAATTGGTTTTTACATGGAGAAATTTCAAGAAAAACTCTTGACATGACACAAAGAAAACAGATATATAACTTGTGTGGTTCTTGTGGTGAAAAAAAATAAAAGAAATAATTCAAAATTCGACGTAGCACAGGTCATACAAATCTCATATTAAGGTTGTCAAAAATACTTTCTTAACACGACATTAAAAATACAATGTAACCTCAAATTGTAAAATCATAAGTAGAATTTTTTAACTAATTATATATTGATAATTCCAACCAAGAAATTAAATTACATTAAAATTTAATAAAAAGAATCAACAATATTATAATTAATGAGTGACCTAAATAAAATGAGAGAGATAGTATGAATCATAACAAAACTTTCCAATACAAGGAAGAAATCATTGAAAGGTACAAAGTACACAAAAACTTAGTGACAACTAGGTTGTTCTCGTCGCAGCAAGCTCCCAATCAGTAAAGCTCCAGGTTAAATGAAACCCAAATTCCAGAAAGAAGCACACACTGTGACCCCATAAAACTCAAGATTTTTCCCACCTTTTCAAACATTTCTCATATCTAGTTTGATGTTTATCTGCATGATGTGAATTGTAACATAATTATATCTTTTTAATAAATATGTAGCAAATATTAAAGTTTCTTTTTAATAAGTGTGAGGAAAATATAAAAAGTATAGACACATACAAAAATTTTATGTTATCTTTTGACATAACATTTTTTAAATAGGAAGAGTTTCTCAAACGAAATAAATAATTTAATATAATGATGTCAAATATAAGATAAGACTATAGCTAAATGTCCCTTTAAAAAAAAATACTACGATCCAATTTAATAATATGTTTAAATGAGTCTTTTCTTTTAATATTTGTAACTATTGTAAGAAGTAATAATAATTTTTTAATTTTTTTAAAATTTTTGTAACTATTGAGTCAAAGCTAATCCCAAAAGTTGAATTCTTAAAACTCATAATCTTATACTGATTTTGCACGAGTTAAATTTGATTTTACTAGTTTTCGAGTTTTTAGTCTGATTTTGCTCGTTAGATATACGTTGACTCGTAAAATTGAATTTTGCTCGTTAGATATATGTTGACTCGTAAAATCAATTTTACGAGTCAACTTGCAATTTTGACATCAATGTCTAAAATAATGCAATTGTCTCATGTTCTCAATGCATATAAATGAAGCAAAAGTCCTAAGTTTCAAAGAGACTAAAATGCAATCTTAATCGCTTAATCACGAAGTCCATTGAAGATTCTACATAGAATTTCATGAAAAATAAACCAAATACATATTAAAACAACTAAGTTGTTAGACAATAAACCTTTAAAGTTTAGCTAATTTTTCAACTTTTAAAAAGTTTCGAGATTAATAAAGACAGACAAATTAATTTATAAAAAATTAAAGCATATAACAAAAATAAAAAAAAAGGACACTACTACTTGTAAAAGGATCAAAAAAACAAAAGCATCCATTATTAATTAGTGATTCAACCCCACCCCCGGATTGGACTCCCCTCAAACTCCCCGTCTTACTAGCCTACTCAACATTCTACTTCGATTCTAGCTTTTTTAAAGACAACTAATTAATCAAACAAAACTTAATTAACAAACATAAATCCAAAAATTTGTTGAAGACTTGACGCAACAAAACCTAAGGAATATGAATAAAAGAACAAGAAAGACAGAATTTTTGGAAGAAGGTATTACATAAAAACTCTAATTATAGTTTTATTACTGAATAAATCTCTTTTAATCAAAACTCAAAATTACAACTCTCCTAGGCTGTTTATATACTAGAAAAAACGTTCTAAACAAAACTAGAAAAATAATAAAGAAGTTCTAAATTAAATTGAAAAAAAAACTCTAAATTAACAAAGAAAATATAACAAATTCCAAACAATAACTTCTGAACTCAATTTAAGGGCTTTATTGACCTCTAATGGCTACGAAACTTTAACCTCATATCAAACAGGGCTCATGGAATTTCCTAGTAAAATTTTAGCTTATAAAATCTCTTAAATTAAATGTTATGTTTGTTATAGTAAGACTTTGAGTTTGACCGAAATCTCCTCTATCATTCTCTCTATATTGGAAAGAACTCGTCCTTAAGTTTTGGTCATTCATCAAACATAGGAAAAAATGTTTCACAATAAAAACATCAAAAGTCTACAAATCATGATTCTTGAATAAATTATGTTGTTTTTTTTTTCATCATTAGAAAAATAGGATTGGGAACACTTCTGACTACGGGCCCTAGAAAAAAAGTTATTTAAATATCCTTTCTCGGTTGTGCCCTCTTATCCTAGCAACTAAAAAGCACCACCACTGAAAGCTATATCAGCTCCTTTATGCTCTAGTGACCTCTGGTGTGCTGCTAGTATGTAGTTAGCAAACTCAGATAAACTAGCCCAAGAATTAGTCTCCATAATACTCTTAATCTCCACAAAATAATTATTAGTTGTGATCTCTTTCTCACGTTATTCTCATTCTCCACGCATGCATATTTCTTTTCCTTTTCCATAATCTGGAATAAAAACATTAACTTTTTATCCTTGCTTGATTTAGTCTCTAACAATTGCCCCTTTTTTCTTCTAAATGCCAACTAAATGCTTCGCCGATCATTTACTATGTTCTTGTCATATTGTCAAGGCCTGCCTAACAATAGATGAAACGCAACGATATATACGACATATCACTAAACACTATTATAATATTTCTTACCTATAGAAATGAAACAAGACAATGTTTATTCACGATTACCTTGTTGTCTCCATTCAACCAGCTCAGTTTGTATAGTTGAGGGTAGTGCCTAATTTAAGCTACAACTTCTTCATCGTCTATGTTCATATCACATTCCCGCAGCTCTTACTATCTATGATCAGGTTGCACATCTTGTCTTTGATGGTGCATGTTGAATGAAAGATATTAGTGCACAACAAATCCTCACTTGAATCATCCTCAGGAGTCAATAGGCTCTTTTGGTTCACGTAAGTAGCACTACCATTTTCATACAACACTTATCCACTACCATCTAATTCATCATAAACATGTTCATCTTTGGGTTCTTCAATCAAAAGGTTCTTTCCCGAACTACTCTCCGACTTTCAGCATTCGATGGAGCGATGCCCCTAGTCACCACACCTGTAACACCTAAATCTAAAACCAGAATCATAACTAGAACCCTGACGTGTGGTTTGTTGAGTGGTTGGTTTAGGCTAAGTAGTTGTTCTCTAATCATTGGATGCACTCCACTAGTATTATGGTCAAACCAAAAGTCTTAGTTGGCTACCCTCACAACTTGTTTTTTCTCCATAATTAGGGCCTTCTAATAAGCTTCTGAAATCATCCACAATGGTTGTAAAAATAGGAAGTTCTGATGGACTATCGTAATCCATTTAAGTATTTGGTCATCAATTACTCCTTTATTTTTTACAGATAATTCCTCGCCACTAGCTGATAGAAATCATCAAATGCATTCATTAACATCTCCCCTCTTGCCTCCGCACATGGAGTCGTTGGTATAAAGTTTAAGTGTATTTGAATTGAAGGGGAGAAGGAGATCTTTCATCTTCTTTCCAATCTTTTCTCATTTATTGATCCTCTATTTGCCTTAACGTTTCTCAAGTTATTTTCAATTGTTTCCACCAAGCAAAAACTCACCCCTTAATGTGATGGCAATCAGCTTCACCCTCATCCATTCCAAGACTTTCTTATACTAAAAACCCTCTCTACTTTATGTAGTCGATAAATTCCTTTGCTTGCAAGGCTATTACGAACTCAGAGATTTTTATCTATAACCCTAAAGTCTCCATGATACTTATTGTGATTATTGCGATCAAAAGGCTACCTCTTTTGCACCTCTCGCCCTTGAAAATGATTTTCAAATTGTTTATTAATTCGTGAACACTATTCTCCTTATGATCCTCTAGGGTTCTCACCACCGCTAACTAGAGTTAGTTATGCAATTTGTGTCTGCATGTCTTCTATTACCAACTACCGGATGTCTCTTTCCCTAGCAGGAACCTCCTCATCTCCTCCTACATGGCATGTCCTATTCTATGACTTCTTCCAGCAATGGTTAATTTAACAACACACAACAAGCAACTAACTACCAAAAATCACTCAGTTTTAATACCAACTGACCCAACCAAACCCAAGGAATAGAAATCAAAGAACAAAAATGATAGACTTTTTGGAGGAAGGGGATCACACATAGAATCTCTAATTCATAGTTTTATTATTGAATAATTCCCTTATAATAAAAAACTAAATATTACAGATCTTCTACTAAATATTACAGATCTTCTAGGCTGTTTAAATACTAGAAAAAACATCTCAAACAAAGCTGGAAAAACAATAAAAATGTTTTAAACTAAATAGGAAAAAAATATTATTTTAACTATGAAAATATGAACACTCCCGAACACTAACTTCTAGGACTAATTTGGAGCCTTGTTGTCCTCGTATGGCTATGAATCCAGCAATAGAATTGAAATTTATGCCCGTTATCGTATGGCTATGTGTTTGACCAAAACCTCTTAGACTGCTAACCAACCGACCAACAAAACTTAATGGCACACACGAACCAAAGAATAATCCAAAAGGTACAATGATAGATATTACAATTAATTATAGGATCAACAATATCAATCAAATCGCCTACGTCATCCCGGAACCGTATCAAACAACATCCTCAAAATCATCAAAATAAAATAAAATAAAAATTAGCAATTTATTCATAAACACAAATACATATATGTTTATAATAAACAAATTAAAAATAAACAAAACGAAACCTTTTTTTCTGTCTCCGCGTTGATTGGTAGAGCAGCTAGCATGGGCAGCCGGGTCATCAGACAAATAGCCGTCAGGTACATGAGCCGAATCACGGGCATGATCAAATAGAGGAGAGTCAGGATTAGGCGAAGCGGCAGCTGATGAAGACGAATGGTAGTGCACCGACAAGTTTCCCATACTCGCACTCTTTTTAATGATTGACCCATCGGTCAGCCTCACGCCGAAGAGCTTCACTCCGGATAAAGGAGAAGAAGACGAAGACGCGAGAGAGGAGCGCGTGGGACAGGTTCGAGAGTTGTGGCCGTTGTTGCTGCAATGCGAACAACGCCGCGTCATGGTGGCTCTCTCGGCGGAATCAACACCTAGTAAAGCTGAGTCTGATAATCAAAAACAATATGAACGGATAGTTTATTTATATATGGGGGGGGGGGGTTCGTGGAGAAGGGAGGGATTTTATTTTCCCTCTTTGTTTGTTTGCTTGAGTAAGAGATGAGAGAGAGATAAGGGTGTTTTAGGAATTTCATCATTAAGGGGATTGATTAGAGGAGAGCGGGGGATCGCTCGTTGAGGCAACTGTTCAATTGTCAGCCTTGTCCTTCTCACAGGGATAGCGTCATGTTTTCTTTTATTATTTTTTTATTAAAAAATGGAATTAAATGGTTAATTCATAATTGATTTTTTTTATTTTTTTTCTAGTTATATTGTTTTTAAATTAGAATTCTGATTTTTCTTATGAAAATAGTTTTAAGAAGTAATATAACTATTATTTTAAGATTTTCCTTCACATCTCCTTACATTTTTTTTTCTCGTTGTTTTTTTTTTTTTTGGTTTCATTACCAATTTCTCTAGAGGGAATGGATCCACGAAGACGGTGGGAGCCCTTGACTATGGTAACGTTTGGGAACGCGGCTGTGGCGGTGTTTTTAAAAAATTTAAATTTTTTTGTTAAAATTTAATATGGTTTATACGTTTTGAATCGTTTTGATGTGCTGATATCAAAAATGATTTTTAAAAAATAAAAAAAATCATTGACATGCATTTTAGCACGAAAAGTTATTTGAAAAGCACCCGCAACCACACACTGCCAAACACGCTCTATAGATAAGCCATGTGGATTTAAGTGGAGTCCACCTTCTAATTTTTGTTTTATTAGGAGGTGTTGATGCATCCGTCAGCACACCTATTTAGAGGATGATTGGGTTAGAGGTGGAGGTTGAGGTTTGAATGTGGGACCCACTAAAAAGTTATGAAAAACAAGAAATATTAGCTTTTGTGGTTGAGTTTTGTGCATAATTGGGTTGTACCCAATCACAACCTCAACCACAAAAGCTAAACCAAACACACCCTTAGAGACACATTAATGAGGTTTTAATTTTTTTTAATTATCATCATAATCCATGAGAAATGACTGATAATTATGATGTCGTTCAAAAATTTTGGAATAGTTTATTTTTACGGTATAAAATTATATTTTAAAAATTTTAATTTATTTATTTTAAATTAATTTATTGTAGTATTAAAAATAAATTTTTTTAAAAATATATATATTATTTTAATATATTTTTTAAAAATATATATTTCAAAAAGCTACCATTAAGTATGCTCTAATGCATGTAAGTTTTTTTTATTATAAAAAATAATTAATTAATACTGGTTAGTTGAAATAGGGTGTCACGTCCAAGAAAGTTTTCTAAAGCACCCTGTTGTTAACCCTTTACCTCAATAATATTGCACTTGCTTGCAGCCGGTTCTAGGGGATAATATTTTATATTATTTCTAAAGTATTTTATTAATATGAAAAACTTCTCTAGAATGTACGAATCGACAATGAATTTCAGAAATTTTTAAAAAATATTTTTTATTTAAAAATATATTAAAATAATATTTATTTTATTTTTAAAAAATTATTTTTAATATCAGTACATTAAAATGATCTGATAACACCAAAAAAATATTAATTTAAAGTAAAATAAAATAAAAATATTT